>Ga0105050_10001080_pt1 | contig 41332 bp, 36 predicted proteins | sample FRY01_FD_78088 | JGI IMG/M metagenome (GOLD analysis project Ga0105050, IMG submission 78088) | Freshwater microbial communities from Lake Fryxell liftoff mats and glacier meltwater in Antarctica - FRY-01 | ecosystem: Environmental > Aquatic > Freshwater > Ice > Glacier meltwater ...
ACTTGTTGCTGGTCGATGAGCCTTATGAAGACCAGCATGACGAATTGCTGGTCGCCTGGGCGAAACCCCTCAAGGAGGTGGTGGACGGACTTTCAGTCTGGAACGATCCGGTCTGGAAAGATCCCCAGGCCGCCTCCCACCCGCAGGCGTTCACCCTGCCGGATGTCCTTTGCCCGAATTGGGGCATATTGGATGCGGGAGGCGAGGCGCAATGGGATTTCTATAAAGAGCTCCGCCAGGAGGGAAAGCCCATGGAATTGTATATGTGCTCGGCGCTGGCTCCTCATACCGATCCGAACCGCTATTATCGGCTCATGCCTTGGGCGGGATGGAAACTCAGGATTCAGGGCCTCGGCTTCTGGGCGTTTTCGGACCAGGGAGGGCTGAAGGATGCCTGGAACGCTTATGGAGAAACGAATGGAGCCATCTGGTACACGCCGGCCTTCCTCGGTGAATCCGACGCCACGGATACTCTGCAGTGGCAGGCGGTGAGGGAAGGCATGCTGGACTATGAATATTTGCGTCAGTTGGAAAAATGCCTGCCGGATATCAAGAATAAGGAATTGAAAGGGAAGGCGGAGCATCTCTTGTCGGAAAAATCCATCAAGGAGGTGTTCCACGGATTGAAGGGAAATGACGGCTTCGCATGGCAGGATGCCTCCGATTGGGACGCTCCGGATATTTATCGCGAGAAAATCCTCGCCGCGCTGGAAGAAATTCATCGCGGGAAGGACCAGAAATGAAGCAACTCACGGATCAGTTAACTGTCGCGGCCTGGATCGAGGCGGAGCACGCCAGCGCGGAACGGGTGGAAACCGTCCTTGCCCAATGGGATCTGCGACCCATTTCGGAAACGGTGGCGGTCGCCTTTGACGCTGGCACCATCGACGGCCTCGAGACCCAGGGCTACTACGGAGCGGTTTTTGATGGTCGGCGCATTCTTTTCGCACCGATGCAACATTCCGTGGACCAATACCACGCCAATGTCCTCGCTTATGACACCTGGAGGGAATTTCAATCTCCTGAGAGCTACATGGCGTACGACGCGGCCGGCACGGGAGACCTGGACACCAGAGGATACTATGGGGCGGCCTTTGACGGGCGGCAGGTCCACTTTGTCCCTCGAAAAACAGACAAAATGCGGCACGGCCACTTGCTGCGCTGGGATTCCACCCTCCCCTTCAAACAATCTGAAAGCTGGATGTCGGCTGACGGGAGCACCGGCAACTGCCGACAGGGCGTGGCTTTCGATGGACGTTACTTATATTACGCTCCGGGTTTTGATGATGAAGATCCGCACGCGGAGGAAAATCCCTCTGGCCGTGTCCTGCGCCAGGATACCCGGGCGGATTTCTCAGATCCGAAAACCCTGAGCGTCTTCGACCTGGGTCGCCTTCATCCCCAAGCGAAGTGTTACGATGGGGCCTGCTTCGATGGACGCTATGTGTACTTTGCGCCCCTGGCCCATCCGGTGACCGTGCGCTACGACACCGAGGGAGATTTCGCCGATCCGCAGGCCTGGCAGGTCTTTGAGGCGGCCACGACCGGAATGGAAATTTGCGTCGGGGCGATTTTCGATGGCACTTATATTTATTACGTTCCCTACGGACAGGGTCAGGTGGTCCGCTTTGATACCCGGGGCAATTTCGCGGAGCCGAACGCCTGGAGTTCCTTCCCTGCCGGAGCCTTTCGCCCCTGTGGTTACGATGGAGCGTTTTTTGACGGTCGCTACCTGACCTTCATTCCCTTCATTGAAAGCCACCCGGACGGAGGCTACGACCTTCATGGTCAGTTTCTCATCTATGACACTTTGGGTGACTTTCAGGATGAGGCCTCCTGGCAAAGCGTGAACCGCTCCGAAGTGGATGGTCTGGTCACCCTAGGCTACAATGCCGGGGCCTTCGACGGCCGCTATTTTTACTGCGCGCCATGGAGAGACAAGGAACCCTCTCCGGCCGGACATGTCGCCCATGGCAGAATTTTGCGGCTCGATACCGCCGCTCCAGACTCCGTCTTCAACCTGCAATGGTCTGCCTTGGGACACAATGGCGGACTCTGTGCTGCCGTACCCGGTCCGACATTTATGCTTCAAACCCGTTCCGGATTGCGGTCCGTGCAGGCTCACCGGATCGTTGAGCGCGGTCGCCACCACCTCGCGGCCACTTATGATGGGCGCTTGCTTAAACTCTATGTTGACGGTCAGGAAGTGGCCACCCAAGAAGCGGACGGACAAATCGCCAGCTCGGAACTCCCGGTGACCGAGGGTGCGCTGGCCGGGGGCGGCGCCCCCTTTAGCGGAAAGATTCAGAACGGAAAAATTCTGCCCGAAGCCCTGAGCGCAGCCGCCATCCGCGACCTCTATGAGAAAAACCTCTAAAATATCATGAAAAATTGGACAGATCTGGACGCACTCGGTGCCTCGGCCCACGAACATCGGCCGGAACCAGTGGGGGACGAACCACTCATCGACCAGGGATTGGCGGCATGGTTGGCCAACGCGCCCAACGACCTCGGCTGCCAGGCCAGCAACCCCGACTCCTTCGCCTCCTGGCAAAGCGAAGCACGTGACTTCGTCACCCAATGTCTGGACTTTCAAGCCCCGCAGGGCAGCCACCCTCCCCGGCTCCTAGAAAGCATCGACTGCGGCGAGACGATCCGGGAGGAATGGGATATTCCTCTCACGGCCCCCCTGCGGACCAATGCTACGGTCTTCCGTCCCGCCAAGATAACCGATCCCCTACCAGGACTCCTTGCCCTGCACTCGATGGGAGGGCTGCGTCTCTTTGGACGGCACAAATTTTTTGCCACCGAAAACGAACCCGCTTGCGTCCGGAATTATCGCCAGGACTATTACGATGGAGTTTCTCTGCTCGAAGAATGGGCCCGGCAGGGCTGCGTCACCATGGCCATCGATGCCCTGGGCTTTGGCGAAAGGACCCGCGAAGCCACCGCCCGTCCGGACACTTTTGATGACTGGCGGCGGAGTTGCTCAGATGATGAGGCGGCCGCCTTCGATCAACGGGCCGCCTCCCACGATGAACCCATATTGGTCCGCCAGATCGAAGCCTGCGGGGCGGTCTGGGCTGCGCTGATTGTCAACGATGACCGCCGCTGTCTGGATTTTCTGGCCAGCCGGGAGGACGTGGACACCAGCCGACTAGGCTGTTTTGGCCTTTCCTACGGGGCCTTTCGGACCAACTACTTGGCCGCTTTGGATGAGCGCATCCGGGCGGCGGTCAGCGTCTGCTGGATGAGTACCCTGAAGGCCCAGGTGGGCTACAACACGCGGGGCAGTCTCGGATGGTTTATGACCGCCAATCCCCTCTTCTCTCGGCTCGACATCCCGGATTTGGGGGCTCTGGCCGCCCCCCGGGCCTTCATGGCCATAAGTGGTCTGGATGATCTGATGCTGCAACCCTTCGGCATCACCGAGGCCCACCTCCATTTGCGAAAGGCCTACACGGCGGCAGGATGTCCGGAAAAGCTGGGCAGCCTCATCGTGCCGGGCGGGCACCACTTTAAGGGGGAGCGACAAGCCGCCGCCTGGGCATTCCTTGCGGAGCATTTGGACATGGGCTAATTCCGGCCCCTGACAGAATCTTGGACATCCTGACCTCCATGACCATGTATAAAGACGAAGGCGGCTCCAACGGTTGACGGCGCACACATATACACATATCCTGTGTGCAGATGAAAAATCTGACTCTTTCTGTGAATGAAGCGGATCTGAAAGCCGCCCGCCGGGTTGCGCTTGAAAACGATACCTCTGTTAACGCAATTATTCGCAAGTATTTGGAACAGATTGCCCAAGGAGAGGATCGGGTGACAAACGCCCGCAGACAAATCCTTGCTTTGAGCAGGAAGTCCAAAGCCGAAATCGGAGCGCAGTCCCTTCGCCGGGAAGATTTGTATGACCGCTGAGGCATTTTGCGACACCAACATCTGGGTGTATGCGGCTTCAAGTGATGTCAGGGAAGCAAAGAAAAAGAACCGATCACTTGAGATTATCCATAGCCAGATCGTCGGAGTCTCAACGCAGGTGCTTCAGGAGTTTTATGTCACAGTGACCCGAAAAATTGCGGTGCCGATGGCTCCCTCTGAAGCTCTGCAATGGATCGAGTCCATGGAAGCATTTCCTCTGGTGGCTGTGGATGGCAACATCGTCAAGGTGGGCATTGGAAACAGTATCGCGCACCAGATATCCTACTGGGACGGAGCCATCATTGCCGCGACAGAACAACTCGGCTGCCCGATTTTGTATTCCGAGGACCTGAACGCTCTTCAACAATTTGGAAGCGTGCAGGTCGTAAATCCTTACGCCGATATAGAATCGTGAATTGGCCGTGGTCAATTCGCATCGCGAAACTCAATAAATTGGTTTTCCTCCGCAGCCAAAGCAGCCGCGCCTCGCTTTCGTTCAATTCCGTTACCTCAAGGGCGCGGGACAAAATCTTCCAGAGCCTAGGGCGCACCAACGGCCCAGGCTCGGTATGTTGGCATTTTATACTGCGCCGAAGATGCATTTTATCGTAGCCTAGGGCACCCGCCCCAGGCTAATCGCCGATAAATTCAGGGCTGAAGGCCCGGTTCATATCATGCCGCAATCCCTTGACAACGGGGATACGGCGTCTTTTCTATGAGCCCGGCAGATCAGGCTGCCCTATTGACCTATGTCGACGAGCAAGAAGACCACCACAGAATACGGACATTCCAAGAGGAATATCGCGCGTTTCTTAAAAAATATCGAATTGTCCACGATGAACGCTACGTTTGGGACTGATCGCCACGATCTATACGAACGTATAGACAGGGCCTTCAGCCCCGGCACTCTATAATAACCTAATCCCTAGGACGTCGCCCCTTTCCTCGCCATCGGCGCAAAGCGTTCTGGCGTGCTGCCAACGATTTCATGGAGGTGCGGGCCCTGCCCCCAATTCTGCCATGCTCTTTCTGTGTTCTTTGTCGTCTGCCAAAGAACATGTCGTAAGATGCAGCGGTCCGGCGGCTGACTCCCCCCGTCGGATCACTCCTAGGCCTTCATGCGTCCGAGATTCGCGGCATCCAAAGCGGTTCGGCTCCCATTTCAGCGTCAAGCAGGCGGCGAATCAAGGCCGCCTTCAGATCCACATATTCAGAGCTGTCCCAGAGGTTGTTGATTTCTCCGGGATCATCCTGCAAGTCGTAGAGTTCTCCATAAGGTTTGCGAAAATGCACCGTGATCTTATACCGATCTTCAACCATCGTTTTCATATGAATCTCCGCCGGCTGCTGACGAAATTCCACCAAAACATTTTCCCTCACCGCGCTCTGTTTTCCCGTCCATACCGGCAACTGGTCCACCCCCTGCATTTCCCGCGGAACCGCGACTCCGGCGGCAGTTAAGAACGACACCGGCACATCCACTAGGGACTGCAACGCGAAGGATTCCGTGCCAGCCGGAACATGCTCCGGCCAGCGCACGATAAATGGCACCCGAATCCCATCTTCGTAGTGGAACGGCCCCTTGGCGATCAGACCATGATGCCCATAATAGTGCCCGTGATCCGAGGTAAACACCACCAGGGTGTTGTCTCTCTCCCCGATCCGATCCAAGTGGTCCAGCAATCCACCTATGTGATGATCCAACATGCTCACCATCCCGTAATAAGTGGCAATATTCTTTGCCAATTTCTCCTGCGAATGGAGATGCGAAGACAATCCATGATTCGCAAACTTACTTTCCTGAAACGCCGAGAAATCCGGCTCCGCCGTTTGGGTCGCCTGAATGTAAGGAGGGCTGTCGCCATGCTCGCCATTCTCCGCCTGAGGAACAGTCACTTTCGCCGGATCATACATCGAAGCCCATGGCTCGGGAACGAGATAGGGGCCATGCGGGTCAAAGAAACTTGCCCAAACAAAAAACGGCTGGTTGTCGGCGCGGGAGCGATCAATGGCGGCGATGGAACGTTCCGTAATCCAAGTATCCATATGAAATTCCTCCGGCAGCGACCAGGCTCCATATTGGGGTTCGATCTTCGCCCCATCGCCGGAAAAATCATGCCCTCCGCCGATGTTCTGAAAATACTTCCGCCAATCCTTCAGTCCTTTTTCTTCCATCCAGATGGCATAGTGCTGACCGACAAGCACCTCGTCTCCGTGGTTGCGCGCCAATTCAACATGGTCAAATCCATAAAACGGGCCGTGGAACGACTTCCAAAAATCCAGATCCCGATTCAAAGGAAGGGACTCAAGCGACGGCCATTCCTCCGTGCATCCCACCGGCTGTAAATGCGCTTTGCCAATAAGCGAAGTGCCGTATCCTTCCTTCCCCAGCAGTTCTCCAATCGTTGTCGCCGACTCCGGAAGCTTCGTCCCTATCGACCAGGCCCCATGGCGACTGGCATATTGCCCGGTAATTAATGAGGCCCGCGATGGGGTGCAGGTTGGGTTCGAGCAATATGCCCGGGTGAAGAGCCGCCCGTCGGCGGCCAGACGATCAAGATTCGGTGTCTGAATTTCCGGAAAGTTTTTACCTATGGTGTTCCAGTGTTGCTGGTCACTGGTGATGAAGAGGATGTTGGGACGTTTATTCATAAATTGACAAAATTCTTGTTTTTCATTTCCTCATAACCATGTCGTTATGAGAGCCGCGGTCGGGTTCCGAGTCTGGCCACGAGCGCCTTGGCCCGACGAACAATTTTTTCCGCACTACCGGGTGCGGCCAGTGACCAATAGGACGGATCGGCCTCATAGCCCCCCATTTTGAGAGCCTTACGATCCAGCAAATAGCCGGCGTATCCATTGGCGAGACCGACGGGGCAGATAAATGGGAAATGGCGTGAGTCTTTCAGGGTTAGTCCCAGAGATGAAGAAAGTTCACCCGGAATCGTCACCATCACAAAATCACCGATCTGAGCCGCCATCATCCCGATCTCGAAGTGCCCCCGACGGGCACTTTCGGCAATCCAGGGGACCGGATCCGAGCCGCGATCCCGGCACACCCGGGGATGCACTGTCAGGGTCTCCTTTGATCCAATGACCCTTAGCCGCGAGGCGTCTTTCAGGTCGGCCCGGGCCCAAAGTGTGGCCACCGACCCGGCCAGAATGCCGCCCAACTTCGGAAGCTGCTCATCGCCAAAGCTCCCGCCCAAGTCCTTTTCAAAGGGTGTATCCACATCGCCCAAAGCCCCATTCAGCGGCAGACAGACCATGTCTCCACCCATCGCAGCTTCGATCCAATCGGCAGCGTAACCGTGGAGATCAGGAATCGGATGCACTGCAAAATGAAACACACAAGCCAGAGGACGTCCGGCAGTGGTTTCAATTCGCAGCACCGTCAAATCGTTGTCAAGGCTCCCTTCCTCTCTGACAAACTCCGGCTTGGACTCCGGGTTCCAGGCTGATGGGACAGCCCGCCGCACCGAATAGACGCGGTCATCGTTCATCAGAACCCGGCGAAGACGCGACAGTCCGGTGACTGACTCCCCTGCCACGCCGGTTCGCACCGGTACCAGGGATGCCGAGGCACGCCTGGCCGCCAGGCCGACTGCAGCTTCGAGAGCCGGCAATGCGGCGTCGATTTGCGACGGATTCAAGCCGCTGTGAACATGGGTGCAGGCGGCCAGAATTTTCCCGACCGGAACTCCTAGTTCCCGCCCCACCAAACGACGGATTCGCAGACTTTGCCCATGGGTCAAAATCGGCAACGGGAGGGAAAGCAGGATCAGTCGCTCGTCTCGCTCCCGGAGGAAGAGCAGGCGAATGGTCAGGGAAGTGCCGTCTTGAGTTTTGGAGCGCCCCTTCCAACGCAGGGGCGCGGAACCGACGCCCCCGAGAAGCACGGCTTGTCTTTCTTTTCTTTGGTCCAGCCAGCGGGCGAATTCATTTTTCGGCTGTCGCCCAAAGAGTCTTGGCTCCGCCTGCTCCATGGCCCGCAGGCTGAATCGCACGATCGTCCGGACTCCAAGCATTTGCGCAACCGCCTTGCCCACTTGGCCTTGTCGCACCCGCCCTTGCTCATGAAGAATTTGCCCCATGACCTTGTGGTCAAAACGCGGAAAAGGAATCGCCTCGGCGTAGGCGGTTTGCCACTTCTGCAAAAACCGGCACTGCGCGTAGTGGAAGAAAGTACAGACCTCAAACCCCACGCCGAGAAAGAGGCAGCGGGCCTTCCACTCATACATCAGGTCCCAAGGTGACCCCTCCCCGAAGGCCGCCCGACCCCAGGGCGTCCAACGGCCGGTCGCGGTCGCATGACTAGCAACCAAATCTCCGGCCTTGGGACCAAGCGCCGCAACACTATGGGTCGGATGCTCGCTTCGCGCCGCCCCAGGCCATTTTCGCAACTCCTCGGTGAGCCAACCGGTTTCGGACGGGCTTGATGCAGGTTCAAATGGGGCCCGGGGCAGCCCCGAGGTGTGCTGAATCGTCGGAGCCACCAGAGTGCCACGAGGACCGAGTGCTTGGAGCAAAGCCCGGATGACCGTCGTGGCGCCGCCTTGGACCGGCCCCAAACTCCGCAGAGAACTGTGAAAAAGAAGGACCTCTCCCGGGTGGATCCCAAGTCGACGAAAATCCCGAACCAACTCCTCCTGAGTCCAAGCCCTCCCTTCAGACGCGGGCGATGATCGGTTCACTGACATCGGGGACAGGCTCTGGGTTGCGGCATCGAGTCCGGCCCGTCGATCACAGGTGTCAGCAGACCCAGATTATGGCCTAGCTACGATTGCCCGTGACCGCCACGGCGGGGTGTCAGGAAAGCGAATCGCGCCTTCTGGACCCCTTGAGCAGGAAGAGACCGGAGAGCGCCAGCAGGGCAATGGCCTGCGGCTCGGGAACGACCGAAACATCGATCTCGTCGATGCCAGCGGCGGCACCACTGGATTGAAAGTGGATGTTTCCAATCGCCAAATAGGACGTGCCGGTATCGGTACTTCCCCCGAAGAGATTCATTCCCTGACTGCCCAAGCTGACATCGACCCCCGGGTTGTTGGTCACGTCTTCGTAGAAGCTCTCAAAGGTATTGTTGGAAAAATCGACCGCCATACTCGTGCGATACACTTGATTCAAAGTCGGGGCTCCCCCGCCACCCGTGATGACCGACACGCCGGTGTCCACGAAGGCAGCTCCGTCGGTCCAGAATCTCGCCCCGGTTCCGTCATTGTAGAGCCAGACGGCCGCACCCGTCCCAAGACCACTGGTCGGGCTGAGGGTGAATCTGAGACGGGCTGTCGACCCCAATGAATCAGGGATCGAAACCAGAGAGGAGTAGAGGACCGTATCCGAGTTGCCCCAGCTCAGGCCGCCAAAGTCCGAAAAATCCAGACTGCCGATACCCGACGAGATGAAGGCCGAGCGACTGCCGGAGATGACAAAGGTGTAGCCGCTGTTCGACGGGTCGGGCGTGGCCCGAAAGCCACCCACCGCGCCGGTATAGTTCCAAGGATCTCCCCCATCCCCAAGGGCTTCTCCTTGGGAATAGGACTCAAAATTTTCAATAACCAAGGCCGAGGCAGCACTCATGCTGACGGCAAAGGCGGCAGCGAAACCGACGAGGGGACGGAAGAGTTTCATGAAGTCGCAATTAATCCCTATCTCGTATAATGTCAAGAGTTTTAGGTGCAAACGGAAAGCCGGGGAAATCCCGATCTGCGCCGGATCTTTGGTGCAACCAAGATGCCACGGGGCCGAGCGAGAACTTGGGGCAAAGCACGAACCAAGTCCTCCAGAATCCAAGCCCTCCCCTCAGAGGAAGTCAATGGCCTGCTCACTGACATCGGAAACAGGCCCAAGGTTGCCACATCGAGCCCAGCCTGCCGATCACAAGTTTGGTCAGACTCCGATTACAAGCGTACCAGAGGTTACCCGTAACCGCCACAGCGGGATGTCAGGAAAGCGACTCGCGCCTTCTGGAACCTCTGAGAAGGAAGAGACCGGAGAGCGCCAGCAGAGCGATCGAAGCGGGCTCGGGGACGGCGATTAACTGGATATCGTCAAAAGATGCGGCAGAGCCTGCGGCACCTAACAACACACCACCGTCGGCGGCCATGGCCGCAGCAGTGACAGGGGTGAATGCCTTGCCGGTCCCAAGGAGTGTTCGCGAACCGGCACCGGTCACATCGGTGAAGTAGGCGTCAAAGGTAGCCGCCGTAAAGTCTACTACCATCTCGAACTTGTAGGTATTGGGCGCGAGGAAGCTGAATCCGGTTGCAGTCTCGGTGAGGCCTGTGAGGCGAATCTCTTCCGTGGCATGATCAAGGAGGATGCCTGCGAGGGAGCCGCCGCCGCCGATGCCAGCGTTATTGCTGAGATAGAACTGAGTCTGACCAGTGCTTGCGTCAATTTCATCACGGACGAGCCACGAGAGCGTCATGCCATCGCCGACCGCCACCGAAGCCGCTCCCCAACCACGACCATCAAATTGACTGGAGAGATAAACCGACTGGGTGCCCTGCAGCGGCGGAAAGGCGGGAGGGACCAAGCCGGAGCCTGCATCGGGATAGACGATGGAAGCGCCTCCACCAAACTGCGTATAGCCGTTCGACGCCAAAGTCGAGCCGGCTGCGTAACTGTCAAAGTCGTCCACAATCAAGGCCGATGCGGTGCTCATGCTGATGGCGAAGGCCGAGGAAATACTAGCGAGGGTACGGAGAAGTTTCATGGGCTACATTTAATGCGTATTTCGTATAATGTCAAGAAAATTTTAAAATATATTTTCAGACAAAACAGGTCAGCCGCTCCGGCTCTTTCAGGTTTGGGCATTGCTAAGCGCCACGAATTTTTTCTAGATTCCGCCATGCGCGATCCGATCAGCCCCTCCTCCGCGAGAGCGCAGCAGCTTTCCATTCAGGAACGAACCGTTCTCAACTTGATTGAAACCGGCCTGGCCACCAGCCAGGTGGAATTGGTCGCCCGTTGCAACCTTTCGCCGACAACGGTCAGTGGCATTGTCAATCGCCTGGTGGTCAAATCGGTCATCCGGCCCATCGCCAGCCCAACGTCCGATACCGCCACGGGACGGCAACGCGGTCGCCCCCAGATGCATTTTGAGGTTCCCCGGCAAAGGGCCCTCGTCTTGATCACCCTGGGTGGAAGTATTCTGCAGGCGCAGGCCTTTCATCGCGGACAAGCGGTATCAGACCCCGAAGAATTCAGTTTCCATCCCAGCATTGACTCCGCCACCGTCATCAAAAAAATTGCCGAGCTCCATCGGCGAACGGCCACGCGGCTCCCCCGTGGCCACTGCGATTATTTGGCCCTGACGACAGACGGTTACTTGGACGGAAAGGGAATCATGCACACTCATCCTTTCAAGCCTTGGATGCATGGGATGTCGATTGAGGATCTGGGGGCCACCCTAAAGTCACAGTGTCAAACCCCGATCTTCATCACCACCTCCAGTCACGCCCCTATGATTCTGGGAGAATTTCGGGCCCTGCGCAGCGACGGGGTGACGCGCATTTGCGAACTAGTAATCGGAGATGGGGTCTCCAGTGCGATGGTTGATCTGACCGGATTCTGGGGCACCGCATCCCATTACCGGGGCGACGTTGCCAACCTTGTTTTCCGGGATGAGAAAAATCCCTTCGGCGGCTCAGGACCTCCCAATTTCGAGGATCTCACCTGCGGATTTGGTCTCCTCAAATGGATGGAGCAGCGACTCCCGCATCATCCCAACTCCCCGCTGGCCCGGATGTTGACCCGGCCTCCGGCCGCCTCCTACGCCCTCATCGAAGAACTCCACCAAGCCCGGTCCGACTCCCTCGCCGTCGAACTCGGCGAACGCTTCCTGCGTCTGACCGCAGAGGCCCTCCGCATTCTCAACACCATCCTCGAGCCGGGTGTCTTCATCCTCAATGGCTATGCGCTGCGCGATCGAGCCTACTGGAAGCAGCGGTTGACCGATCAGGTCCGCGATCAACTCGCCCCCACCCGCACTGTCATGGCAAGAATCATGTTTTCCAATTTGAGCAAAGAAGAGACCCTGCGGGAGATCACCCAGGCCATGGTTGAGCCCGACAAGAAGGCTTTCAAGGCGGCTTCCGGCATTCTGGTTTCCGGCCTTCCGGCCAGCTTCACCGAGTAGAAACTCTCAGGGCGCCTCTTCTTCCACCGGCACGAGAGACACGTCTTCCACCCAGAAACTGCCTTCCAGGGCATCCAAATAAATCAGGACTTGAACGTTGTCGGCGTCGGGGACTTCAAAGGGAACTTCCACTTCCTGCCATTCTCCGAGGCTATCGATCCGTTCGACGCCAAGCCAACTCCCGACCTTATCCACCACGCCAAACAAGGCCGGCATGCCATTGGAAGACCTGAGGAGGTTTTCGGTTTTCACTTTGCCACGTAAAATGTATTTCCCCCGCGGCACCACCGAAACACCTTGCCGGATCTGGGTGTAATGCCCTCCGCCCGGAGGATGAGTAATCCGCAGAGAGGACTCCCCCTCCTGACCAGCATCGGAATCCTGAGCAATCTCGCCTGGCGAGAGATCACCGGAATCCGCCAAACCCCACTCATAAGGGACAGGGTCGCCTTCGAGCAGAGGATTTTTCAGGAGATTTTCTTCCTCCGCCAGAAGCAGAGGAGTACTGAGGGCCAGGAGTAGGAGTAGGAGGCAGCGCCAGGAAATAATTTTGAGCATAAGATTCATGAGAGGATTTGTGGCAAAGATTCAACTTCCCAGACAGGGCATCAACTCGCAGGGAGCCGAGCCCGAAAAGTATTTTACCTTAATCCGTATAAATTTCTTGTAAAGCCCAATCCCCTCTCTAACCCTTAAGCATCGACGCCAAGAGAATGAAATCCTCCAATCTCAAATGCGATCCCGACGCCCTCGCACTCGCCGAAGAATGCCTAAAGGCCTTCATCCGCATCAAGAGCATGAGCTCCAAGGCGGGAGGCCAGGAAGGAGCCTTGCAGCGGGAGATGGCGGCCCGATTCCAAAGCGCCGGGGCCCGGGTTCGGGTTATGTCTCCACCGGAAACTTTCTATTCCCATCCGCTTTGCCACGGACCCGATCGCGACTACGCCGACCGCCCCACCGTCATCGCGGAAGTCGGACCTCCTGACGTCCCTGCCCTACTCGTCCTCGCTCACAGCGATACAGTGGAGTTGTTCGAACCCGAAGCTTGGAGCGTGGATCCCTTCGCCGCCGTGTCGAAAGATGACTCCATCTGGGGACTGGGCTCCGGGGACGACAAGTGGGGACTGGCCACCCTGGTCACCATGGCGGACGCACTCCAGCGACTGCGGGTTCCGCTCCGGAAGCGGATCATTTTTGCCTCCACCATCGACGAAGAAAATGGGGTCGCCAATGGCACCCTCCTGCTCGGTCTCCTTGGCGTCCAGGCCGAGGCGGCCCTCTATCTGGATGGTTGCGGGTTCCGCATCAATACGGGAAATCTGGGCGGCTCGTCGCTGACCCTGCAGCCCGCCCCGCATTTGTCCAAATCGGAAATCCAGAAGGACTTCGTCCGCCTCGAAGGCGTCTGCCAGCGCACCAGTGCCAAACGCAGCGTCCTCTTCTCCCGGGCACCCTGGGAGAATAACATGGTACGAAATTCCTCCCGGCAAATTTTTCACCGCCGCCACGACGGAAATGATTTTCTTCTGCTCCCCTTTTACAGTCTTCCCGGGGAGACCCGCGAAGCCACCGAATGGGAAATTTCCGAAATCCTCCGGGAGGCACTGGGATCCCGCCTGGCTGGCTACGAGACCAGCACCCGGGAACCCTGGTTTGAAGCCGCCGCGCTTCCTGGTGATCACTGGCTGTCGGCCCATCTTGCCCGGGCCCTGGAGCGGGCAGGAGGAGGTCCGGCCCGGATCGGAACCGCCCCCAAAATTGATGGGTTTGTGCTCACGAACCACTTTGGGATTCCCAGCGTCAGCTTCGGGCCCGGCCGCCTCCCCGATGGCACTGGACGGGGTGCCCAGCACGAACCCGACGAGCATCTGTTGCGGAAGGATTTTCACACCGCTCTCCACAGCACCTGGCAGCTCATCCACGGCTGGGTGTCAACTCCGGAACTGCCATGTTGAGCAAAAACGATCTCCAATCCACCTGGCAGGAACTGGGCCTGGCCGCCGGAGACAATTTGGTCATCCACTCCGCGATCCGCACTCTGGGGCCGGTGGAGGGAGGGGCGGAGACCGTACTCGACTCGCTTTCTGAAACCGTGGGAGAGGAAGGCTGCCTGGTCTTTCCCTGCTTCAACTATTCCCGGCCCCGACCGGAACCCTGGTTTGACCCCTTGGTCACGCCGGGTCGGACCGGCATCCTCGGCGAGTTGGCCCGCAAACGTCCCGGGGCCCATCGTAGCCTCCATCCCACCCATTCGGTGGCCGCCCTTGGCCGCCCGGCTCCGGAGATCGTGTGCGGCCACCTGGAAGCGGGGGCCTTCGGCGTCGGAAGCCCTCTCGACAAACTGGCGATGGCTTACGATGGAAAGATCCTCCTCCTTGGTGTCCCGCAGACCGCGAACAGCACGATTCACATCGCTGAAAGTCATGCCCGTCGGCCCAAGGAAGATCCTGGAAATCCCCCGGGCACGGTCCGCCTGAAATTGGAAAAAATCGTTGAACACACGCTCGATTGGTCAGCCACTTGCAGCGTCGCCTTTGGCGAGGTCGAACATCCCCTGCGAAGCCGTGCTGCCATCCAGGACGCCCGCCAGGGCGACGCCTTGCTCCAACTCATTTCTGGCAAAACCGTTGTGTCCACCGTCACCGAAATGCTGCGACAGAACCCTTTTTCCCTTCTCTGCACCAATCCCGCCTGCGCCGCCTGCACCCGCATCACCCGGAACCTCCACGCTCCCGACCGCCCCGCCTCTGATGATTCGATTTGAAAGTACCGGCAGCCCCCGGCAGCGGGGAATTTGCAACGGCAGAACCTGCCGCGCCCTTGGAATCAAGTGGCTTGAGAAGGCCCTGTCCGAGGCCGACAAGTCACCCGGAGCGCAGTCCGCCGGCCTGCGCTGGATGGAGCAGGCCCAGACCACCCTGCCCGAACTCGGTGAGGAAATCGCAGGCATTTCCGAGGGTTTGGGAGTTCCCCTGGATGACTACATCAAGGCTCTTTTTGCCAACCGCCTCCGCCAGATCAGCACCGCCTGCTCGACCTTCGGAGGAATGACCCCGGACGGCCATCCGGTTCTGGCCAAAACCGATGACATCCTGGCCTCCCAGCGAGGCATGAATGTCCTCCAATTTGCCTACCCAAACAACGGACAGGCCCATGCCAAATTTCACTTTGGCGGAACCCCCATGGTTTCCGCCGGTCTCAATGCGGCCGGACTGAGCGTGGCCCTGACCGGCATTCCCGGTCCAAATGTTGAAGAAGTCGGGGTTCCAGGTGGTCTTTATTTGGTCAACCACCTCCTCCTCAAATGCGCCTCCGTCGCTGAGGCGCTCGAAGCACTCTCCTCTCTCCCCATCAATTCCTATGGTTGCAGCCTTCTTATGGCGGACCGGAAGGGAAACATCACTCTGGTGGAAAAAAATGCGCTCGGCACCAGCCAACTGCCGCCCACCGACAAGGGCTGGTTCCTGCACACAAACCATATTTTGGATTCCCGGATGGCAGCCGCAAGCCCTCCTCCCGGGGAATCCCTGCAAGTAAATTCCCTCGCCCGCCACCAACTGCTGTGCAGGCTCACCACCTCACGCCCCCCTTCGCTGGAAAACCTTGAATGGATGCTGGGACAAGGAAACGAGTCCCTCTCCATTATTCAAAAAGCCGGGGCGCCGTTGGAGACTGACTATGCTTTTGTGGCGTCGCCCGCCGATGACATTTTCAAACTTTGGGCCGATGATCCAGCGACCACCCCGCCATTCCAAATCCTTCCTTTTTCCAAAACCCAACCTAAAACCCAGTACAAAACCCAGCCATGAACTCCGTCACCAATCTTCTCACATCCGTCCAAATCGAAATGGACACCTGCCTTCTCCTCAGACCGGGCATGGAGGCCTCGGGCCGACTTAGCATTCGCCCTGAACCGAACGGTCCCCGGAGTCTGACCTTCCAGCTCCTGCTCAGCCCAAAGGGAGACTCCTCTATGCTTTGGACCCAGTCTTTCATCCTCACTCGTGAGGAAGCCCCCACTCCCTTTCAAATTCCCGCCGCCTTATTTTCAGAGGGCGGATATTTTGAACTCTTGGCCCAGGAGGGCGACCGCGATCCGGAACGGGTTTGTCTGCTCGGCTGCCCTTCGCCGCAACCCGCCCCGGCCTCCCCTCCCGATATCGCCAGTTTCCTCCGTCAGACTCTCAATCAGATCTTTGCACACACCGCCGTTCCCGTCCGTCTCAAGAATCGCGAGATCCTTCTTCCGACCTGCGACTCCACGATCCACCGGGGATACCGCTCCATTGGTCACCGCGATGAAAATGGAAAATACTCCATCTTCGATTTTCCAGAACATCCCTGGACCGGGCATCCCAGCCGCCTCGATGTCCCTCTCGCCAACCAACTCAGTGATTTGGGAAAGGTCCTCGGCGACGAAGAACTCCAAACCCGATTTGACGGATATGTGACGTTATTGAGCGCTCACGGATTCGACCACCGATCCGGCCTGGGTTACTTTGGAGAGGAATCCGTCCTTGATCTTCCGACCCTCAGCCCGGTCTCCAAGGGCGCCGCCTCCTACCCAAAGTTCAAACCGTTCAATTCCGGCACCAATCCCTGCCTTCCGGACCGAGAACTCTGGGAGCGGGCCCCGGAGAAGATGCGACAAATGATGAAATCGATGTTTACCGGCCTGGTCATCGATCCCGCAAACATGGATTTCAATCGCTTTTGCTTTTACAATTTCGAAGCCAGCAGTTCCACCCCGGCGCAGCTCAAGACCAGCGCTCACTGTGGCTTCGATGCCTCCGGAGCCCGCATGGTGCTTTGGTGGACCGACGCCTATTGCGAAACCGAGGATGCCTCTTTTCTCGATTGGGCCCGGCGCATGTTTGCCAAGTGGAGCGCCGTACAGCATCCGAAAACCGGCCTGAAGCCCAACTTTTTCGGGGCAGTGGCCCATGTCCCCGGAGCGGACTGCCCTCCCGGAAAATGGTGTGAATCCCGGGGAGCCGCCATGGCCGCCCGGCTTCTGGCCGAAGCCAGCATCCGCGTTCAGGATAAAGACAGCGCCTTCGGAAATGACCTCCGAAAATCGTCCCTCCGCCTCGCCGAAGGACTTCTCCAGTATTGCTATCGACCGGCAGAACACTCGTTTCGCGAACATTGCCGTCTGGACGGATCTCCGCTGGAAGGCGAAGCACGCTATGCCTTTCCAACCCCTGAAGCGCGGGATGAGGCCGCCAAAACCGATCCCCGCCTGGCGAAAGTTTCCATCTTCGATGGAGGCGGCTTGTACCGCCGACCAGGATATTGGTCCCACTGCGCGGGTAGCGAAATCCCGGTGCACCTGGCTTACATCGCCGCCAATCTCTCCGACCGCTCCCTGGCTAAAAAACTAGCAAAACTCACAGCCGACTTCGATGCCGACCGGGCCGCCTGCGGGGGCCCTTTCACCAAAGATGGCGTCTGGCGCTTCCTCGCCACCGCCTATCATATCCGCTTCCTCTTGGAACTCTTCCGCATCCTTCCCGATCCCGCCTATGTCCAACGTGCCAAGGAAATTGCCGAGGAAGAAATTCGTGATCTTTCGATGATCAAAACGCCGGAATGGTGGAGAATGCCGGAGCGAGCAGAGTTCACAGCCGCCCTTCTCCAAATTCTTCAGACGCAATCGAACATCCGGCCATAGGGTCCTCCGCATTCCAATGTCTCAGAGTACATGACAAATTTCTTCCAACTCCCCCACCGGGCAGACACATCAAGTTAACGGGAAAACTGGGGCATTGCGGAATGGTGCTTAGATAGGGCTTTTCTGGAAGGGCGAGGCTCCTGCCGAGCCGCGATCAACCCTTCGGCTCACCGGGAGGTTCGCCCTCCCGCCCCACACAACTTTTCCGTTGGCGACAAGGCGGGCATCTTCAACCAATTTCCTTCATGCCTTTGACATGGACAAACTATTTCTTGCAGTTTTCGCATTAAATGAGAATTTCCCATTTCAGCTTTTCCTCCCCACCAAACCCATCCCCATGAAATTCTCCTTATACCGTTCCAGTCTTCTCACTATCGTCTCCTTGGGGATGCTTAGCCTTTCCCCGCTAGCGGCCGAGACCGAAGCCCCCAATGAACACGTCCTCTATTCTTACAAGAAGGCGGCGCCCCTCCTCGACGGAGTCATCAGCGGCGATTCGGCCTGGGATACCACCCAAGCCGCGGTGGATTTCTTGACCCTCACAACCGGAACTCCAGCCAGCAACGCCACCGAAGTACGAGCCCTCTGGAATGACGAAGGAATCGTCTTCGGGGTCACCGCACACACGCCCGCCGACTACACTCCTCTCAGCACCCACAGCGAACCCTCCAAGAATGACAACATCGAAATTTGGTTGCGCCTGCGACCAGACGCTGAGGTTTGGCAACAACTCATCATCGATGCCTCGGGACAAACCTCGGCCTATATCTCGATTAATGGCAACGCCTCTAGCACGGATTTCGACTTTGAGGCTGTCACCAGCAGCTTTAAGGGAGGCTGGAGCGCCGAAATCGCGATTCCCTTTGCTTCCCTCGGCTTGACCAAACCGGAGAACAACGCCGTCACCGGATTTGCGGTGCATCGGATCGATCATTCGGTTTCCCCCTTAGAGCTTTCTTCCTGGGCCTCTCTCAAACGTTTCAACGAAACCGCCAAATTCCCGCAGTTGATTTTCTCCAGCGATTGGGAGATTTCACCGGAGCTGGCCTATTGGAACAATGGCCGCGCCAACGAAAAACTGCTGCGACGCACCCAGGTCAGCGCCGCCAAAATTCTGGCGACAGATTCCCCGAGCACCGAAGCCCCGAAATACACTCTGTGGAAATACAACGTGGCCCCACTGACTGACGAACGGCGAAAACGCCACGCCAGCCTCGAAACAATGGGCCTTTACGGCAATGACGTCTATTGGAGTGGCTACAAGAACCTGAAAGATGTCGCTCCCGAGTTCTACGAAGTCGCGATCGGACTCAATGTGGCGCTGGTTGCCCTTTCCAAGATGGAGGAGCAAAGCCTCCAACTTCAGCGGGCCGAATTTTATGCCACCCAGGACACCGGCGAAGCCCAGGCGGGTTCCCCCGTTTCTCTGACCGAAGTCATGGACGAGCTGGATGCGATCTACAACCTCTACGGCAGCGCATTCGACAACGAATGGGACGTGCCCGCTCTGGACGGACTAGCGGGTCGTCTGGCCACGCTGCAGGAGAAAATTGCCAGCCAAGCTGGAGCGTTGGAATCCCGTCTGACCGCCCTGCAGGACAGACTTCAAAAGAAGGATCCTTGGACCCCGGCCAATCTGCGGCTGGCCGCGGACGAAATACCCCGTGACAAGTCCGGTACGCCCAACGGAATTTATCACACCCTCTATGCGGCCTTTCCCTTCCAGGAACCCATCAAAATCCTCTGGGACCGCTGGGATTCGACCAATATTGATTGGACCCGGACCCTGCCCGACTCGGATGGAAAGGGAGACTTTCAGTTTCCCCTCATGACCAAATACGTGGATTTCATCCAGAAGACCTCTCCGCCGGGGATGAAGGTCAGCTATCACATGCTCTTTGGCAGCTACTACGCCATGCCCTTTCCGGGCTGGTTGGAACAAAAGGCCATCGAAGATCCTGACATGCTCCTGACCAGCAGCGACGGCCTCCAAGTCGAATCCCGCAAGGTCGGACCGGAATCCAAGGTCCTCAATGATGGCATGAATATCAACCATCCCTTCATTCAAGAATATGCCAGCGCCAGCGTCGAAGCCCTGGCCAAGCGATTCGGCAAAGACACCGCCTATGTCGTGGCGGGTTGGGAGGACAACAATATTCTCCACATCCCCGGCGTCAGCTCAGGAAAAGGATATCGGACGGTGGGATACAATCCCACCGGGAAAGCGGCGTTCCGGGAATACCTCGCCAAGCGCTACAAGGATATCGGCGAACTGAACGCAAAATGGAAGACGGACTACGCCTCATATTCAGTCATTGAGCCCCCCGCAGACAAGTGGCTCGCTCCCTCCAGCGACGCCAGCGGATTGACTTATGAATGGGAACGATTCAGCCGCATGAACCATCTCGCCTACAGCCGATTGCTCAAGGCGGCCTATAAGAAAGGATCTCCGGATACGCCGGTCATGATCGATGACTCCCATTTCCTGGCCAACGGAAATCTCTATTGGGTCGTCAAGGAAGATGTGGCCGACATCTATTCCTATCACTGGACTCCCGCCAACGAAGATGCCCATTGGGCCTTTCTCGATCGTCTGTCCAACCGCTTTGGAAAAACCATGGGCTACTATGAAAATTATTACGCCATGAATAGCAGTCGTGTCATGGACGATGAGATCAAATCCCGGGCCGCTCTGAGAGAGTTTTTCTGGCGACTCTATACCCGGGGCAACCGCTATATCGCCTGGTGGTTGACGCCTACCCGGAGCTCGACCGCCTATGCACTGGCCTACGGAGGGGGGGATTTTGGTCTCGATTTTGATGGCACCATCTTCCGCTGGAGCGCCAGCATTCTCCCGGTCATGTTCCAACGTGGGGAAAACATCGAAAAGGCCTTGGTTGGGACCCTCCCCGAGCCCACCCGCGCCGCCCTCCTCCAGCCCGACGCCTCGGTGCTGAATCTGACCGCCAGGGCCATGGCCATCAGTACCGGACTCCCTCCGCTGACCAACCTCATCATGTTGCATAATGAGTTTCTTGCTCCCGGCGGGTTTCCCGTCGATTTCATCACTGAGGAAATGGTCTTGGACGACAAAGCTTCGCTGTCCGAGTTTTCTACCCTGATCGTGGCCAATGGTTATTGGATGGATCCCGCCTTTTCCACCCAACTCAAGAAATGGGTGGAAGATGGTGGACGACTCATCGCCATCGGCCCCTTTGCCATGGACTCGCCTTGGGGGACGCCGCTCGAAAAGGCCCAATCCGCTTTTCAGACGGCCTTTGACCCCGTAGAACGAACCGGCAAAGATCTTTGGTCAGTCAAAATCCCCAAGATTGAATCCGTTTCCCCGGTCATCAAGACCCGCCCACTCGGAAAAGGCAGCATCGACTACCTGACCAGATCGGTGGAAGCGTTTGTCAGCAACGGCAAAAAACGCGAGCAATTAAACGGACTTCTCGCCGACGCCATCCCCCGCCTGGCCGTGTCAAACTCGACCTCCATCAAGTTGACCACCCGGGTGGCGGAGGACGGCACCCTCTTCGTCTTTCCGGTCAATGTTTCCCTAACCGACACAGTTACGGCGACGCTCAGCGTGAAAGGAAACTTTGAGTCCGCTCAGGACTGCGTCATTCCCAACGGGGTCCCTCTCTCGCTGAAGAAGAGTGAGGGCACCGTGGACCTGGATGTCCAACTTTCCCCGGGGGACTGGACGGTCATTCGCCTGACGCCAGACGCAGAATAATCGGCCGATCAACCGAAAAAGTGAACATCCACTTATACCGCCCCCTTCTTTTCACTGCCGCTTCGCTGGGAATAATCAGCCTATCTCCCCTGGCGGCTGAGTCCAAACCGCTCGATGAACACGTGCTCTTTGCCTACAAAAAGATCGCACCCCGGATGGATGGCGTTATCGATGGAGATCCCGCCTGGGAGAACACCCAGATTGGAGATGATTTTCTCATCGTTGCAAAAGATACGACCGCCTCCAACGCGACCGAAGTCCGCGTCATCTGGAACGACGAGACCATTTTCTTCGGGATCACCGCCCGGAGTTCCTCCGGCCAGGCTCCCGCGACGGCAAATTCCGACCCGACCCGAAATGACGGAGTGGAAGTCTGGCTTCGTCTGCGCCCGGACGCCAATTACTGGCAACAATTGATTATTGATGCCGGAGGGCAAACTGCCACCTACCTCTCGATCGATGGAACGCCCACCCCCACCGCGTTGGATTTTGAAGCGAAAACATCCACCTTCCCAGGTGGGTGGTCCGCTGAGATCGCCATCCCCCTTGCCTCTCTGGGCCTGTCCAAACCGGAAAATGGCGCTACCTGCGGCTTTGCCGTTCATCGAGTCGATCAATCCATCTCCCCAACGGAGTTGTCCTCTTGGGCGCGCCTGGACCGTTTCAATCAAACGTCTCGTTTTCCCGCGTTGGTATTTTCCGACGACTGGGAAGTTTCGCCGGAAATGGCCTATTGGAACAAAAACCGCGAAGATGAAAAACGACTTCGTCGCCCTCGGGTCAGCGCGGCCCGGATCCTTGCCGCCGATTCCCATAGCGCGGACGCCAATGCGGCGGAATACACCCTTTGGAAATACGATATTTCCTCACTCACCGACGAACGCCGCAAACGACTCGCCGGCTTGGAAACCGGCGGACTGGCCGGAGACACCGTCTATTGGAGCGGGTATAAGGATTTGAAGGATGTCGCCCCCGCGTTTCACGACGTCGCGATCGGTCTCAACAAAGCAATGGTCGCTCTCTCCAAACTGGAAGAACAAATCCTAAACCTTCAACGTGCCGAGTTCGAAACCAACCAGACGAGGGCGACAACCCACGATTCATTTCCCGATTCCCTCAAAGAAACGGCCAAGGAGCTGGACGCCATCTACAATCTCTACGGTCAGGCCTTCGACAAAAATTGGAATACGCCCGCCTTGGTGGGACTGCCGGATCGCTTGACAAAGCTTCAAGAACAAATTGCCACTCAAGTTGGTGAGACCAAGTCCCGCCTCACCACCATCCAAGAAAACCTGCAGAAAAGCGCCCCCTGGAAGCCCGCGAATCTTCGCTTCGCCCCGGATGACACACCCAAAGATCCATCCGGCACTCCCAACGCCATTCACCACACGCTCTATGGGGCTTATCCCTACCAGAAAGACATTCAGCTTCTCTGGGATCATTGGGATTCGGTGAACATTGATTGGACCCGGACACTCCCTGTCTCGGACGGGAAAGGGGATTTTCGATTTCCTCTCATGGCAAAGTACGTGGACTTCATCCAGAAGACCTCTCCAGGCATGAAGGTCAGCTATCACATGCTCTTCGGCAGTTGCTACGCCATGCCCTTCCCGGACTGGTTGAAAAAAGAAGCCCAGAAAGATCCCGACATGCTCCTGACCAGTAGCGACGGCCTCCAAGTCGAGTCCCGTCAAGTCGGCCCAGCAGGAGCCATCATCAACGATGGGATGAATATCAACCATCCTCTGATTCAACAATATGCCAAGGACAACATCACCGCGCTGGCCAAACAGTTCGGCCCGATCACTTCCTATGTGGTTGCAGGTTGGGAGGATAACAACATCCTTCACATGCCCGGAGTCACCTTAGGGAATGGTTACCGCACAATCGGATATAATCCCACTGGAATCCAGGCGTTTCAGGAATATCTCGCCAGTCGCTACGCCAATATTGCGGACCTGAATTCCCGCTGGATGAGCGATTACAAAACCTTCGCGGCCATTGAACCGCCGGCCGACAAGTGGCTCAGCCCGACCATGGAGGTGGGAGGCCTCACTTATGAGTGGGAGCGCTTCAGCCGGATGAACCATCTGGCATACAGCCGTCTACTTAAAACCGCTTATCAGGAAGCCTCTCCCGAGACTCCCGTCATGATCGACGATTCCCACTTCCTCATGGATGGAAATCTCTATTGGGCTTTCAAGGAAGACATCGCCGACATCTATTCTTTTCATTCCAATCCCAGCAGCGAAGACGCCGTCTGGGCTCTGCTGGACCGGTTAACCACCCGATTCGGAAAAACGATGGGATATTATGAAAACTATTTCCCGATGTACACGACGCGGGTCATGGATGATTCCATCAAGTCACGGGCCGCCCTGCGGGAATTTTTCTGGAGCCTATATGGCCGGGGAAACCGCTACATGGCATGGTGGATGGCTTACAACAACAGTCCCACCACATACGCCCTCGCCTACGGCGGGGGGACTTTCGGACTCGATTTCGATCAAACCATCATGCGCTGGAGTACGAGTCTGCTCCCGGTCATGTTCCAGCGGGGAATGGACATCGAAAAATCCCTCGTCGAAACCCATCCCGAGCCCACCCGGGCCGCCCTACTCCAACCCGACGCCTCAGTGCTGAATCTTTCCGCCCGCGCCATGCGCACCAGTACCGGCCTGCCCCCCATTAGCAGTTTGTTCCTTCTCCATAATGAATTTCTTGCTCCGGGTGGGTTCCCTGCCGACTTCATCACTGAAGAAATGGTCTTGGATGGCAAAGCTTCGCTGTCCGAGTTTTCAACTCTGATTGTAGCCAATGGCTATTGGATGGATCCCGCGTTTTCTCTCCAACTCATGAAATGGATCCAAGACGGCGGACGACTGATCGCCATCGGTCCCTTTGCCATGGATTCGCCCTGGGGCACCCCCCTGGAGAAGACCCAATCCGCGTTTTTGACGGCATTCGATCCCGTGCAACGAACTGGAAAAGATCTCTGGTCGGTCAAGATCCCCAAAGGGAATTCCGACTCGTCCGTCATCAAACACCGCACCTTGGGCAAAGGGCGCATCGACTATCTCGGCCGCTCGGTGGAAGCCTTCGTGAGCAACGACGCCAAACGCCAGCAACTCATTGACCTGCTCGCGGAGGCCATCCCGCGACTCGCCGTCGCGGAATCTGAAACCGTCCGATTGATCACCCGGGTATCTGACGACGGCACGGTCTTCGTTTTTCCCGTCAATCACTCTCTGAACGAAACGGTGACGACGACCGTGCGACTGCAGGGAGACTTTGATCTCGCACAGGATTGCGTCATCCCCAATGGTCTTCCCCTCGCCCTCCGCCGGGAGAATGGCGAATCAAAATTTGATATCCAACTGGCCCCGGGGGACTGGACGGTCATTCGCCTGACACCGGCCGAAAAATAGTCAGCCTATCACCCGAGGACGGAACCCTCCTTTCAGTATGCTCTGCTCGTCGTCATTTTTCTAATTAGCGGGCTCAAGCAGGGACTGACGGGATTTGGCTTTGGCATTATCAGCATGGCACTCCTGCCCCTCATCATGGAGATTCGGGACGCGACCGCCACAGTCACCTTAATCGGGACAGTCAGCATTCTGGGCAGTTTGGGTGCATTCTGGAAAAACGTATCCTGGCGGGAATGTCGACTGCTTTTGGTCGGCATAGGAATCGGAATTCCCATTGGCGTCTACGCTCTCAGCACCGTCTCTCCGATCGCCATCACACGAACCCTCGGCGTCGTCCTGATCGCCATCAGCGCTTGGCAATGGTTCCTTCCCCGGGACAGGCACCTACTTCTACCCCAATGGCTTGGATTTCCCATCGGCACCCTCAGCGGACTGCTGGGAGGCGCTTTCAATATGGGAGGTCCACCGATCTTGGTTTTCCTCCAGGGCCGCCGCCTCAAGGTGGTCGCCCTTATCGCCACGCTCCAGGTGATCTCCGCCGCAACAATGCTCTCGCTCTTGCCTGATCGCCGGAAGTGGGTTGGTCAATTCCAGAGTCCTGATCGCGGTCGCGATTGGGATCTTCCCCACCTGGTTGGGAATCATCCTCAGTGCCCGCTTCCAGAAACACATTTCCCAAGAGGCCCTCGGAAGAGTAGTGCTGGGAGCTCTCTTCATTTTGGGATTGATCTACCTCTTGTGTTAGGCTCATCCCTGATTGGAAAATTTCCCCTCAGAATAATGAAGAATCTATGAAAATCGGCCACTACCAGCTTGAAACCGAGCCCGGAAATTACGACCACAATCTCGTCAGACTTATTGAGGGATTAAGAGAAGCTGATCGTCAAAAAAATGATATTCTCAGTTTTCCTGAGTCATTTCTGACGGGCTATTTCTCCGACTCTAAAAAAGCAAGAAAACATAGTTTCTCAATCAAGAGCCCTGAAGTAATCGCCCTCCTGGAAAAAACCGCTGAATTCGAGGCCATGTTCATAGTTGGCTTTAATGAGTTCCGTGACGGATGCCTTTATAATTCCGCGCTTGTGGCCGAACATGGAAACCTCAAGGGCGTATATAGCAAAGCCTTTCCCTGCCATGACTATTTCACCCCCGGACGCGATTTCCCCATTTTTGAAAGAAACGGAATCAAATTTGGCGTCGTTATCTGCGCCGATGGTGGTCACATCGAACCGTCTCGCATCTTGGCATTGAAAGGCGCTTCTATTATTTTTTCCCCTCACTACAATTACATCAATAAGGAAAACCTCATAAATCACTTTCAAAAAGTGCGTTCTGATCATATTGCCCGGGCGACCGAGAATGGCATCTGGTTTGTACGTGGAAATAGTGTCACGAAAGGTTATGATACAGGATTGGAGATGGATGGTGTCGGATATGGTGACAGCTACATCCTTGATCCCTTTGGCGAGATGATGGCCCGGAGCCAACGTCATACAGAGGGCCTGATCTCAGCTACAATCAACTTGGATTTTCCAAGTGCTGGAACCCGATCAAAAAAGAGCTTTATCGAATTGGGTGGGATTCTGCAGAAAGCCATCGATCAATAGAAGGCAGTCATATTCGGCGTGATCTCCCCTTTGTGTTAAGCTCATTTCCGATCGAAAAAAGCCCGCAACCAAACGGCGCCATGCCCCACTATGAAAAAACCAGCCCGCATCTACATCCATACCGACATCGAGGGAGTGGCCGGCTATGTGCACTACTATTCCACGAGCACCTCGCTCTGGAACTTCCATCACGTCCAGCGCATGAACCGCCTTCTCACCGGAGAGATCAATGCGGCCGCCCTGGCATGCAAGGAAGCTGGCGCCGACGAAGTCTGGGTCAACGATTCCCACGGCCCCTGCTACAATATCCTTTTTGAGGAACTGGACCCCATTTGCCGGATCCTCCATGGCCGGCCCGGTCATGCCCCCTCCTGGCTGCCCGGACTCGACCAGTCGTTCGATGCCGCCATTGCCATCGGAATGCACGCGGCGGCCGGAACGCCCCTGGCCGTCTGCAACCATTCCCTCTGGCACCTCAGTGACTCCAATGGCGTGACCCACCGTCTTAGCGAAGCCGTCATGTTCGCATTGCTTTGTGCGACTCACGAGGTTCCAGTGGTGGCGCTCTCGGGCGATCAACACATTTGCCGGGAAATCCGAGAATGGATGCCCTCCTGTCACACCGCTCAGGTCAAGACCAGCCTCGGACTCCAATTCGCCAACTCCCTACATCCCGCGACCGCCCAGGCCCTCATCAATAAAAGCGTGCGGGCAGGTTTGGCCGAACCCCGCAGCCATCCCCTCCCCCAGGTCACGGGACCATTCCGCCTCAATGTCAGCGACCGGGATCCTGAAAAAAAAGAACTGCCCGAAGACCTTTGCGGTGACTCACTCTGGGAACTAATGCACCAGGCCTGCAACACTTTGTATGCCAAATTTGGCCAACCAGAATCCATCGATGATCGGCGCTGGCGCTATCCGGATTCCGTCTTCTCCGAGACCAATTCAATCTGACTTCCGATCAGCAACGCTCCACCCCAGGGCGATTCCCATACCGCGCCCGATGCAAAGGGGCGGTGAAGTCCGAAGCTTTCATGAACGCTCTGGAAAGGATTGCAGATGTTGGGCTTAGTGATGAGTGTGCGGGCGCAGGGCATGTTCCTGTTTCGGCACAAGAAGCTTGCTGCGAAATTGCAAGATGTCTTCGTTTCGCTGATTGGCCGTGGTGGTTTCGACCTGGACGATCCCCCGATCGGGTTTGGATTTTGACTCCTGTTTCGCCAGGATTTCTGTCCGGGCGTAAATCGTATCGCCATCAAAAGCGGGGAGAAGATGAACGATTTTCTCGTATTCGAGATGTGCGATGGCGGCACCGCTAATGTCGCCAACAGTCAGTCCCACGCTCACCGCAAAAACAAAAGTTCCATTCACCACGGTTTTGCCGAAAGGGGTCTGAGCCGCATGGTGAGCATCAATATGGAGGGGGTGTTGATTTTGGCTGAGCAGGCTAAACAAGGTGTTATCGGATTGGCTGAGGGTCCGGCCTGGCCAGTGCCGAATCACGTCCCCGACATTGAAATCTTCGAAGGATCGTCCAAAGGGGCTGTGAATGTCGGGCATGGGAAGTATTGTAGGCGGAATATCAGGCCGAAGTTCGCTCGATGATCATGGCAATGGCATTGCCGCCTCCGAGGCAAAGGGCGGCGAGGCCGCGTTTGAGATCGCGCCTTTGCATGGCGTGGAGAAGTGTGACCAGGACGCGGGCACCACTGGCACCGAGTGGATGGCCGAGCGCGATGGCACCGCCATGTACGTTGAGCCGATCCATGGGAATTTTTAATTGCCGGGCACAGGCGAGCGTTTGGGCGGCGAAGGCTTCGTTGATTTCAAAGAGATCGATGTCTTCGATCCGCAGGCCGGTCCTGGCCAGGACAGCCTTGATGGCGGGAACCGGCGCAATGAAGACATCTCTTGGTTCGACTCCTGCCGTGACACAGCCCACGATGTACGTAAGGGGTTTGCTCCCGTGCTCCGCGATGAAGGCTTCGGAGACGACGACGACGGCGGCGGCACCGTCACTGAGCTGCGAGGCATTTCCGGCCGTGACAGTCCCCGCGGGGTCAAAGGCCGTTTTCAGTCCGGCAAGTTTTTCCGCCGTTGTCTCCTGGCGGGGACCCTGATCCCTGGCGATGCAGCGCGTGACTTTGCGGTCAGAGACCTCAATCGGGACAATTTCATCGTCAAAAAAGCCGGAGCCAATGGCATCCAGCGCCCGTCGATGACTTTCGCTGGCATAAGAATCCTGATCCTCCCGGCTGATTTTCGATTCGCGGGCGATATGATCGGCGAGCGATCCCATGTGGCATCCGTCGAAGGGGCAGGTGAGGCCGTCGTGCAGCATCGAGTCGATGATCTGTTGATGACCGAATTTCCATCCGGTGCGCCCTCCGATGAGCAGATGCGGAGCGCGGCTCATGCTTTCCATCCCACCGGCAACGACCGCTTCGGCGTCACCGAGCCTGACAGCCTGAGCTGCCAACGCGACCGCCTTCAATCCAGAGCCGCACATTTTGTTAATCGTGAGAGCGGCCACCGTGGGTGGGAGTCCCGCTTGGAGCGCCGCCTGACGCGCTGGAGCCTGGCCGAGTCCAGCCGACAAGACGTTTCCCATGATGACCTCGTCGATTCCGGTCGGCGCGATTTCCGCCCGCCGCAGAGACTCCCGGATCACGGTGGCTCCCAATTGGGGAGAGGTCAGTGGCGAGAGATCACCCAAAAAAGTTCCGATGGGAGTGCGGCAGGCACCGACGATGTAGGCTTTCATAGGGGGCGTGGCAGGTTCGCAAAGAGCATCGGTCGGCTATTTTTCTTTGGGGGACTGATGCCGCGCCGCAGCGGAGGAAACCTTCTCCAGGGCGATGAGAAAAGGCGAAAAGATATCCACGATTTCCAAAGCCCGTTTTTTGTATTCGGACTCTGGAAGCGTCGGGTCGGCCAGGGCATGAAATTTTCGAAAGACGGCTGCATCTTCTGCTGAGATTTCCTGGTCGGCAAGGGCGTCCACCACTTCATTCCAGGAACGCTTTTCTCCGAGAATTTGGGCAGAAAAGATTTCCAAAGGAGTGACCAGAAAGTTCTTTCGGATCCGGCCCAATTCGATCCGAATCAACGGCAGGCTGTCGAACCATTCGATCTCCTGACCAAAGAACCAAAGCCGTCCCTTCATAAAACGGGCGAATTTGACGTTCTCAAATAAGGCCGCCAGCGGAGCGGTCGCTGGCAATTGTCCCACGGCCGCATTCAATTGGACCGGACTGGGATCCCGGGGGCAGTCGAAATTGGGATCGCGCTCCAAAAGAACATTGATCGCCTCACGCAGGTAGGTCTCCAGCCTCTCATCCAGTCGGGTGATTTCCGGCTCTTCATACCACCCGGGAATCTCATAGTGGCGGGCGATGGCATCCCGCACGGATTCCATCACCTCCGGCTGTGGAAAGATGGTTTCTGCTCTGCGAAAGGCATCCATTTTTCCCGGCGCAGTTCTGCGGTCATGCAGGCAGACGGCGGAATGGAGAGGGGGCGCCAGGTAATGCATGAAGCGGCTGTGAAGCGGGTATTTGCTCTCGAATTCCCCAAGGTTGATGGGAGGGTCAATTGTCCGGCTGTAGCGATCGTAATAAAGGGCGATCCGCTTCCAATGGTAGGCCACATCCTGATCACTCCAGGTGCGGTCGGAAAAGTGCTCCGTCGCCTGCTGGATCTTGTCGGCAGGCCCTTGATAAAAGGACCATTGGCAGAACTCGGTGTAATAATTTTGAGGAGCGAAAAGCTCATCCCACATTAGATTCACGCCCGGGAGATGCTCCAAGGTCCGGGCCCACTCGGGACGCTCCAAGGCAAGCTCAAGGTGAACTTTTCCCACCGCCATGGAGAGGCGGTTCCAATCTTCGGCCCCCAAGCCGCCCCGGGTCAGGAAGCGGGTGTCGAAATCGCTGAGCCCGGGGATCAAATCCTCGAACTTCCATTTCCCCGCGCTGCCCTCAATCTCGGGACATTCGGCCCGGCAGCGAAGAAAGTAGGTCTCGATGAATTCATCGAAACTGTTCTCCGGCTTGGGAATGAAGAGTGGCGTGGTCATTTAGGTGTTCGGGAATTTCTCCTGTTCCGGGATCATCGAAGCTTTCCCGGTGGTGTCAACCACCGGAGGACCATGTCAACAGTGGAATCCGCCCCGGAGAGGCGGTTCATGATTTTTTGAATTCCCGAACGGCATTGGTCTTAAGACAGGCGAATGGACGCCTCCAAAAGTTGGGTCGTACGTTTTCCGGCCTGGCCATCGCAAAGCGGTTCGCTTCCGTCCTGGCAAGAGATCAGAAAATCTTCCACACAGGGCAGGTGGGCATTTTCGGGCGGGGGAAGATCCAGTTCTTCGCGGTCCCGGCCCCGGATGACGACGAGAGAGCCGCTATCAAGTGGCTCGGCAATGATTTTGCCTTCGCTGCCGACGATTTCAAACCGATCGATCCAGGTTTTCGAATTCCAGGAAAAATAGGCATGCACGGGCGCCCCATTGGATAATTTCAAGATCAGGCTGGAGCTGTCTTCCACGTCGTAGGAATGCACCAAATTGGTGAAAACGGCGTTGGCCACGGTGGACTCACCCAACCAGTAGTCGAGCAGGTCGAGGCGATGCACTCCGATATCCGCCAGGGCCCCGGCCCCACCACTGAGTTCCGGTTCAACCCGCCAGTGTTTGGGGTCATCTCCAGCCGGGGCGAACCAGGAGTGGGCTGCCATGTTGACCCAAACCGGCTCGCCGAGCGCGCCTTCTTGAATGAGCTTGCGAATGTGCCGCATCTTGGGAAAAGCCCGCCGATAATAGGCCACGCCGATTCGCACGTTGGCCTTCTCTGCCGCAGCGTTCATCCGATCGCAGTCCTGGCTGCTCGGAGCCATGGGTTTTTCGACCAGCACATGGCATCCGGCCTCGGCGGCACGAATGGCGTATTCGGCATGTGAACCCGGAGGGGTGCAGACGTAAATGCCGTCAAGTTTCTCGCCCAGTAGATCATCCAAGGACGCCGCAGCTTTCTTGATGCCGTGGCGTTCGGCGAAGGCCCGCGTTTTCTCAGGATCACGACCCCAGACGGCGGACAGGGAACTCCCGTTCGCGTCTTGCAATGCCGCGGCCACCCGCTTTTCCGCGAGGTCGCCATAACCAATCAATCCCCAGCGAAAGCTCATTGTGAGAAGGAGGCCAGGGTTTCACGCAGGGCCTGTCCGATGTACTCCACATCGTCGGGCGTGGTGGTCGGAAACAAGGGCAGACTCAGAACCTGCTCACAGGCTTCATGGGTGACCGGTGTGTCGGAAGTGTCGCTGTCGAGATGCTCAAAGGCCTCCCAGTCCCAGACGGCCGGATAATGGAGGGCGGTTCCGACCTGCCATTCTTCCTTCAGTTTCTTCACAAACTCCGCCCGGCTGGCACCCAGTTTTTCAAAGTTCACCCGAATGACAAAAAGGTGGCATCCGTGGTTTTCATCGAGCCCGACCGGCAGCGTGATCTCTTCCACATCTTTAAGATTTTCCGCCATGAGACGGAAGGCCTTCAAACGGGCCGCGATCACCCGGTCGATCTTGGCCAATTGGGTGATGCCGGTCGCGGCTTGGGGTTTGGTCATCCGGTAGTTGAAGCCGATTTGGGTGACTCGCAACTTGGCACCGTAGACATAACCAAAGGTCTTGAGTCCACGTACTTTCTCGGCGAATTCAGCATCGTCGGAGGTCACCGCCCCACCCTCGCCCAGGGTGGTCATATTCTTGTTGGACTGAAAGCTGTAGCAATTGGCCAACCCGGCGCCACCGATGGGACGCCCTTGGAACTTCGTTCCCACCGCATGGGCAGCATCATAAATGACGGGAATATTGTGTTTCCGGGAGATGGCGTCGAAGCCTTCGACATCGGCAGCGTGTCCGCCGAAATGCACCGGAATGATGGCCTTGGTGCGGGGGGTGATTTTGGCTTCAACCGCCTTGGGGTCAAGGCACAGCGTTTGGGGGTCCACATCCGCAAAGATGATCTTCGCCCCTCGGGCCGCGGCCGTACCGGCGGTGCAGACGAAAGTGAGTCCGGGAACAATGACTTCATCGCCTTTTTGGATATCCAAAGCGATCATGCATAAATCGAGGGCGGTGCCGCAGGAATTCACGGCCACGGCATGGGCGGCACCTTCGTGGGTGGCCAGCGCTTTCTGGAAATCGGGCTCTTCCGGCAGCGGAAAGAAATTTCCATCCGGGCCAGTGGCCGCGGCACTGACCTTGTGGGCCGCTTGGACATCATCATCTTCCCACAGGCCTCCCAGAGCGAGGTAGGGGACGTTTCGTTTTTCAAGGGTCTTTGTCATAATTTTTTGTGTCATAAGGTGATTTCCCACAAGTAGCTGCTGCGATTGGGATGATCATTTTCACCCGCAAAGAGGACACCATCCGATGAGATGGTGATATCGTGGCACTGGAACATGGCTTCGCCATCGGCATCCACAATCGGGTCGCCCAGTTTGTATTTTTCCGTCGTGGGATCGAAACGCAGGAGCTGGCATTGTCCGTCCCGGCCAGTGATTCCGTAGGCCCATCCGTCGGGGTGCATGACCAGAGAGGTCAGGCGAGAACGTCGCTCCGCAATGGGCGTCCCCAGATACTTGACCGCAGCTGTCTCCGGATCAATGCGGTAGAGGGAGCCATTGCCCCCGGAGGCAAAGAGATTTCCGGTTCCCAAATTGAAGAGCCCCTCCACTCGGGCAAATCCGTGGGCGCCATCGGCTTGTGGCAGGCCGTGTTGGTAGTATATAATCTTACCGGCATCGGGGTCATATTTGCAGAGCCGCGTGACGTCGTTCCCAAGGCTGGACTGCCAAGCTTTGCTCGCCCCCCAGGCGCACCAGACCGCACCACCATCATCCAGCACTAGGTTTTCGCCTTGGGCCATTTGCATCCCCCCGCCAATGGGCCCGAGTTCGCGGGCGGTGCAGGATTTTAAATCAAAAACACTCAACCACTCCGGAGCGAAGTGCATGTTGTACAAAACACCGCGCTGCTCATCGAGAATGCTGGATTGAATGTAGTTGTGGGGCATCGGAATGCCCAGTTTCTCGGTTTTTCCGGAAGCGATCTCATGACGGTAAATACCTCCTCCCGGGGCCTCGTAAAAGCGATCCACGTCATGCAACAAAGCCGTGGCCAGATAGAGGGTGCCGCCATCGCAGGTCAACTCCATGCTGCGGTGGAACTTGGCATCGTAGCGATCCATGACCGACTCGAAGCCCAGACTCTCGAATTTTTCAGTGGCCCGATCCCAGGCGTAGAACACATCGCCATCAAAACGGGTCAGCCCACAATAAATTCGATTGGTGGCGGCATGATGCACCACCCCATCAAAGCTCACCCAGTCCTTCCCCCACTCGGAATTCGTGAGGAAGTCTCCGTGATTCCAGCGGTCAGAAATTTGCCGGTCCCAAAAATCCTTCGGGTATTTCCGGTCCACCAATTTAAGAGAACGAATCTTCATAGCAACGAAGCTAATTGCTTCCGATCTGGGATTTAAGCAAGAAGAAATTGACATTTTTCTTATTTTTAATACGATTATTTAATAAATGAGCGGAAATGGAAAGAATATGGCTGTGAGCGAACGGGCAGTTTTGCAATTGGTGCAAAGCCGTCGTGCGACCAGCCAGGTGCAAATCGCCTGCCATCTCGGGGTTTCCACGACCACGGTCCACAACGTCATCCGTCGGCTTCTGGATCAGCGCGTGATCGAGCAAGCGAGTATTGACCGGCGACAAAAGGGACGACCAGCCATCCACTATCGGATGCGTCTAACCAAGCCGGTTCTGGCGATCCAATTGTTAGGCACGGAATGGTATGGAGGGATCATTGGTTCCGACCCCGATCAAGATCGCATGATGCACTGGGAAACAGCCCGGATTCCCGATCCGGATACCGCCCAAACCATGATGGTGGGAAAGGCCCGTGAGCTTTTATCAGGAGCCGGGTTGGGAGCTGGAGACATCGCAGGCTGCGCGATTTTCCTCAACGCCGCCACCGTCAATGGCAGCGCTCGCTTGGCCAGTTCGGTTCTTCCCTGGGCGGGAGAACTGGAAGTGGCTGCCCTCGAAAGAGAACTGACCTGCCGGGTGTGGCTCCTTTCCGCCCCCGGTTCGGCGGAAGCGGAATTGGCTCTTCGCTCGGAGGAACAGGTGCAGCGCCTGGTTGTATTAAATGTCGGGGATGGCGTCAGCGCCCACGGAAGCAGTCACGGCCGGTTCTGGCCGGGAATGGAAATGCTCCGGGGGGAGATCGGACACATTATTGTGGAGCCCCGTGGAACGATTTGCGGATGCGGGCACCGAGGCTGTCTCGAAACCGTCCTGTCCGGGCCAGCCTTACAGCGGCGGGTCCAGAATGAGGTGCAGGCTGGGGTGCGCACCGAACTGGCCGGGACCCTGCCGCAGGCCCCCAAGATCTTCTTTGATACCCTGGAACGCCTCCATACTACTGGAACAGATTCCTATGCCATCACGGTGGCGGAAGAGTTTTTGGATCGCTGCGCTTGGGCGCTTTCGGTGGTGGCCAGCACCCAGAATCCGGATCTGGTCGTGCTGGGCGGCTACGGTCTGGCTGGACGAACAGCCTGGCGGGATCGGATTGGCGACTTGGCAAAAAGCAAGATCCTGCACGGCGAACATCGCGCCCTCCGCCTGGAATTTCCCCGCAGCACACCGCTCGAACACCTCCGCCGCTTGGCGGAAAACGCTATTCTCAACCAAACCCCATTATGACCGAACTCCTCTTCAACCTTCAAATCGACTGCGAAGCCACCCAATTTGCCATTCAAAATCCCTCTCTGGGAGAACGGGCCATCCGCGGGCTCGGAGAAATGCTGGCCGAAACCGACACCAAGGGAACCTTTCTGGTCATTCCCGGCGACACAGCCGCTCACGCAAAAATCTATCAGGAACTCGAGGACGCCGGCCATGAGGTTGGACTTCACTACCATCCCTGGATCGCCGGACGCAGCGAGTTTCTCGGGGTTGAGAGTCCGGAGGATCAGCGTCAACTTCTGAGGGAAGCCAGCGACCGGCATGCCCAAGCCATGGGAAAACGCCCGGTCGCATTTTGTCCGGGCTACGGCTCCGCCAACGACCACACTTATGCCATTCTGGAAGAACTGGGGTTCACCCACGGATTGGTGAGCGTTCCCACCCGGGACCTTCCCCAGTGCGCCTGCGTCTGGGGCAGCAGTCCGCTCGATCCGCACTATCCTCATCGCTACAACAAATCCCTGGAAGGGGATGTCAATTTCGTCGATCTGCCTACCACCATCGACCCGCAAAGCCGCATGTGGGGCGGCGCCCACCCCCAGGATCTCAGGGTGGAACTTGTCGATGCCAAAAACCACTTCTACACCATCGACAAAGCCGTGCGGCGGCAACTCCAGGAGCGGACCCCTTTGCTTCAGATCCATGCCACCACACACAATATCTTCGAATTCAGTGATCCGAAAAATTTTCGCCGGGAGACATATTTTGGCATCGTTGAGGCCTTGAAAAAGATTGCCGACCGCGAAAACCTAACGGTTCGAGCCGCAACCCTCGCTGAAATGGCCTCGCGGTATCGGGAGAAAATTCCCCACGAGACGGTAAAACCGAAGGAACTTGCTTTGGACGTCAGTGGACGAGCCTTCTCAAAAAGCTGAAGCTCCGGCTTCCTGAAAAAACCCCGGAGGATTCAGGAAGGCTCACATGGCAGCCATTCCAACACCTGCTGAATTTGCTGATCCCAATAGTCCCAACTGTGACCCGCCCCGGGGTGTTCCTCGTAGTCGACTGGCAGACCAATCTTCCCGGCGTGGGCCGCGAAAAGCCAATAGTCTGGTTCCCGGGTTTGAGGCGATTTTTTATTTCCTCCCCGCCTCCATTTTGGTGAATTCGTTATCTTAACGTCCCCACCCACTATGGCCAAACGCACTCTCAACATCGGAATGATCGGATATAACTTCATGGGCAAGGCACACTCGAATGCCTGGCGACAAGCCCCGAAGTTTTTCAATCTTCCCGCCAACGTCAATCTTCACACCATCTGCGGACGGACCAAGAAAAGCGTCGAAGCCGCCCGGCGTCAGTTGGGCTGGCAAAATGCCTCCACGGATTGGAAGGCTGTCGTGCGCAACCCGGAAATCGATGTCATCGATGTCTGCACACCCAACGACAGCCATTGCGAAATCGTTCTGGAAGCAGCCAAGCACGGCAAGGCGATCCTTTGCGAAAAGCCCCTCGGACTCGATATGGCAGAATGCGACAAAATGGTCGCCGCGGTCAAAAAGGCCAAAACGGTGAACATGATTTGCCACAACTATCGGCGCATTCCCGCCATCGCTCTGGCCAAAAAAATGATCGAGCGTGGCGATCTCGGTGACCGGATTTATCATTTCCGGGCCCGCTACGCCCAGGACTGGATCGCCGATCCCAAGTTTCCTCTCGTCTGGCGACTCCAGGCTAAGATCGCGGGCTCGGGGACCCACGGTGACATCGACGCCCATATCATCGATCTCGGACGCTACCTCGTGGGCGATTTCAAAGAGGTCTGCGGCCTCATGGAAACTTTCGTCAAACAACGTCCCCTCCTCGATCAGGCCGGGGCCGGACTGGGGGCCAAGGGCGGAAAAAAACTGGGCAAAGTCACGGTGGACGACGCTGTCTCCTGGATCGGACGCTTCAAGAACGGAGCCCTCGCCAATTTGGAGGCCACCCGCTTCGCCCCTGGCCGAAAGAACCACATCACGCTGGAAATCAACGGCAGCAAGGGTTCGCTCGCCTTCAACTTTGAGGATATGAACCGCCTCCAGTATTTTAATGCCGAGGATCCGACCGGCCAGCAAGGCTTTCGCGACATCCTGGTGACCGAAGACAGCCACCCCTACGCCGGGGCCTGGTGGCCGCCCGGACATATCATCGGATACGAGCACACTTTTGTGAATACCTTCTCCGACTTCATCAAGGCGGTGGTCAGCGGAAAAAGCGTCCAACCCACTTTTCAGGACGGTCTCCAGAACGAAAAAGTCCTCGCCGCCGTCGAGAAGAGCGCCAAGACCCGGAGTTGGGTCAAAGTTTAATCAAGACCAAAGACCCACGCCCAATCGCCCCAAGCCGCAGGCGAAACTTGCCAACCTTGGACCTTGGACATTAGACCTTGGACACCAAAAAATTATGAAACGATTCGAAGACCAAGTTGCCATCATCACCGGAGCCGGACGCGGCATCGGAGAAGCCATTGCCACCCGCCTGGCCGCCGAGGGCGCCAAAATTGCGGTAGTCAGCCGCACGGAGGCAAACTCGCAAAAAGCCGCCGAAGCCCTCAACGCCTCCCGCCCGGATACCGCCAAAGCCTATGCGGTGGACGTGGCCGATTTCGATGCCGTCCAGGCCGCCGGCGAACAAATCTTGAAGGACTTTGGTAAGGTCGACGTCCTGGTCAACAACGCCGGCATCACCCGCGACACTCTCGCCATGCGCATGACATCCGAAGACTGGGATGTGGTGATGAACACCAACCTGAAAGGCGCCTTCAATTTTACCCGCAGCATTCTCCGGCCCATGGTCAAACAACGCCGTGGCCGTATCATCAACATCAGTTCGGTCAGTGGACTTCTCGGTCTCGCCGGACAGGCCAACTACGCCGCCAGCAAAGCCGGCCTGGTCGGATTGACCAAAACGTTGGCCCGCGAGCTGGCCGGTCGGGGGATCACCGCCAACGTCGTCGCCCCAGGTTTCATCGAAACCGATATGACTTCCGGACTCAGCGACGACATCAAGAAGGGGGCCCTCAGCCAGATTCCGCAGAATCGCATGGGTGCCGGCGCTGACATCGCCTCGGCCGTCGCGTTTCTCGCCAGTCCCGAGGCCGCCTATATCACCGGACAGGTTCTGGCCGTCGACGGCGGCATGAGCATGTGACTTGCGCTTTTCTCCGACTCCATGACGCCCCTTGTTCTTATCGTTGGTTTTCTGGGAGCCGGAAAAACCACTTTCCTCAAGAGCCTGCTCCCCGCCCTCAGCGAGAAGAGCCTTCGTCCCAAGGTCATCATCAACGACTACCAGAATGCCCAGGTGGATGCCGAACAGCTCCTGGCCTTCAGCCAGGACGTTGAAGCCATTAGCGGCGATTGCGTTTGCTGCGGAAGCCGGGATGAACTGCTCAGCACCTTGACCGGCTTTGAGCATGGCCCCGGTCGCCTCGCTCTGGTGGAAACCAATGGCACCACCGACAGCGAGAGCCTCATCGAATTGCTCGCCCTCGAAACCTCCCTCGGCGACTTCGCCCCACCGATTCAAATATCGCTCATCGACGTGCAGCGCTGGCAAAAGCGCCTTTGGCACAATCGCCTGGAGCGGGAGCAGGCCCGCAGCGCCACCCATCTCGTCCTCTCGCACGCTGAGAGCGTCCCTCCCTCCCGCCTCGAAAAAGTCGAGGTTTCTCTCAACCACCATAAGATCAGCGGTCGCCGCACCAACCCCTCATCGCTGGCCGATGAGCTGCAGCAATTGACCTCCGACCTCGCCAATCAGCCGGCACGCCGTCACCCCGACCACTTGTTTTCAAGCTCGGGCAGGCTTTTCTGGAGGATGGCGTTGTTTCCGCCATGGGCGACCCAGAAATAGACAAGTTTAAATCCGCTTTGAGCATGACTTTCTGCGATATCATGGAGAACGGCCGCAACCGTCGCCTCGCTCAACGAGATGGTCCCTGGAAAACGCCGATGTTCGGGAGAATATCCAAGCGTCATCACGGGACCGACCAAAGTGTTGCCAACCTTTGCTGCTGCTCGTAGGGCTGTATGTAAGCCATGTAAATTGTCAACAGACAATGGAAGGGCTGGGCCATGCTGTTCCGTTGCCCCCAACGGCACAATAATAGTACTCCAATCGTGCTGTATCAAATCTGCGATCTCAACTGTACTTAACTCTTCGATGTTCAGTGATCTTGGCATTATTTATCCTCCATCAGCGCGGGCGGGGGTGAACAATACGTCCGCGAGATCCCCACCAGTTTGATCAAACCGGGAACAATCGGCGGCACTCTCGGCAGAAACGGCAAATGACATTTCAATAAGAAAACAATTGGCACGTCCGGAGAGAAATCGTGAAAGAGAATCCATTTCGGAAGTCGGAAAAAATGGAACATGGAGGTTGCGGGGGGGAAATGACAATGAAATAAGCAATCAAGCGGCATGGGAGAGATCGTCGGAGAGAGAGTAAAAATCTCCGTATTGGTAGACATGGAAGCCGACAAGGTGGCACGCCTTCGCCGGCTGCCGAGCGTCTCCGCCGCTCCAACGGTCTCACAATGGCAGGATCCGAAATTGACGGGGGACTCATTCGAAATACGCGTCGAAAGCAGCGAGAAAAGTAAAACGCATCGTCAAACCCGAGGGATTCGGCAATCTCAGCGATGGGCAGATCCGTCTGGCGCAGTTGCATGCTGGCGTGGGTCATTTTTAAGTGGAGAAAGAATGAAGCCGGAGTCTCGTTGACTTCTCCACGGAAGATGTTGCTGAAATGATTGGGCGTCCAGTGGGCCTGCGCGGCCATTTCTTCGACACTAACGGGACGATGAACGTTTTGGCGCAAGAAACGGATGACGCTATGAATGCGCGCCATGCGCTCACGCTGTTTGGGGACAGAGGCGCGTCGCCCTTGCAGCAGGGTGCTGAAATAGTCGGCCAGCTTGGTGTGCAATGCGAAGAGCGTGGGGTCACTGTAGGCTCCTTGCGTCAGCCCATAGAGGATTTCAAACTGCTCTCGTAGGGTTTCTGGAATACTGATGTCCATACCCGGTGAGCCGGGATGGAACTCGATGGTTTTGAGGTATTCGAGGGCTTGGGAGCCTTGGAAGTGCATCCAACTGATGGTCCAGGGATCAAGCTCATCCGCTTCGTAGTGGTGCGGCTCGCCCGCCGGTAAAATCGCGACCTGCCCCGCATGAAGTCGAAAAGCCGCCGATCCGGTCCGACCGCTCCCTCCACCGCTGAGACAGTGGATCAATAAATGGTCTTTGATCGCGTGGCTACGGGTGCGGTAGTGCCCGGCCGCTTTCGGAAAAAACCCAGCCGGCTAGGGTAGAGGGTCCCGATCACCGGATGCCTGGCCGCCCGCAGGAGAGCCTGCCGAGGCAGGATAGTCAGGCGTTGATCGGGGAATCTCTCGGGAATGCGCTCGACTGGTCCATCCTGCTGCATGTGATTTTTCGGAGAAAATTGAATGTTTTGCGGAAAATGACAATCATCAACGATCCACCATCAACGATCCAGCTATCTCTGGTCCACACGCTGGGACAACGAAAAAACACATCCATGCTGACCGCCTACCTCCTCTCCTACAATCTGGGCACCTCCATTCCGCATCAGCAACGGGACAGCTATGAAGAATTGCGAGATCACGGGTTTGACGCCGTCGCTCTGAGCTTCAGTGAAGGCGAAATGCGTTACGGCCGGCGGGCCTTCGAGCAGCACATCGCGGCCGCCCATGACTGCGGATTGAAGGTTTTTGCCATCCCCAGCCGGCTCGGAGGACGCTTTGCCGGATCTCCGCTCATGCCGTGCATGTGGTTGAATCTGCATCCGGAATGCCAGATGCCGGGACACCCCCATCTGGCTTGCATTGAGGCCGAACCCTTCCTGAAATGGATCCATGACTTCATGGGCACCCTCATCGGGGACCATGCCGTAGACGGCATCATTTGGGACGAAATCAAACGCTCGGGACTCGTCTCGTCCCATCCCGCCACTTTGAAAAAATTTGGTCGCGTTCCAACGACCGAGGAAGC
>Ga0105050_10001082_pt1 | contig 41285 bp, 33 predicted proteins | sample FRY01_FD_78088 | JGI IMG/M metagenome (GOLD analysis project Ga0105050, IMG submission 78088) | Freshwater microbial communities from Lake Fryxell liftoff mats and glacier meltwater in Antarctica - FRY-01 | ecosystem: Environmental > Aquatic > Freshwater > Ice > Glacier meltwater ...
GCCGAAGGGCTTGGTGCCGTTGAGCACGCGGTTGGTGCGGGAGAAGGCCTGGATCAAGCCGTGGTGCTTGAGGTTCTTGTCCACATAGAGCGTGCTCAGGTATTTGGAATCGAAGCCGGTGAGGAGCATGTCCACCACGATGGTGAGGTCGATCTTCTGCGCATGAGGGTGGTCGGCGTTGGGCCACTGCTGGTCTTTGATGCGCTTTTGCACATCCTGATAGTAGAGGTCGAACTCGCTGAAGGTATGATTGGAGCCGTAGCGGGTGTTGTAATCGGCGAGGATGGCCTTGAGGGCGGCCTTTTTCTGTTCGGGCTCAACTTCGTTGTCCGCTTTTTCTTGCGGAAGGTCTTCCTGGATCTGCTTGACGTCGCTGTTCCCTTCTGCCGGAGGCGAAAAGACGCAGGCGATGTTCAGCGGCCTGAACTGGGGATCGGCGGCCTGTTTCTCCACCTGCATCGTTTTGAATAGCCCGTAGAATTCGATGGCATCATTGATGGAAGATGTGGCGAGCAGCGCATTGAAGCGGCGTCCGCCCGTCGCGGCGTCGTGCTTGCTGAGGATGGCTTCGATGACGGCGCGTTTGGCAAGGGCCTCGCCGGGCTTGCGTGGCTTCTGGCCCACTTCTTGTTTCGGCTTGAAGTAGTCGACGTGGAAGCGGAGAACGTTCCCGTCCTCAATGGCGTGGGTAATGGTGTAGGCATGGAGTCGCTTTTGGAACAGCTCCTCGGTGGTGTGCATCGAGGCCTGTTGGTCCTCGATCTTCACGCGGCTAGAGTTTTCTTCAAATATGGGCGTGCCGGTGAAGCCGAAGAGTTGGGCCTTGGGGAAGAACTCTTTGATCGCTTTGTGGTTCTCGCCGAACTGCGAGCGGTGGCATTCGTCGAAGATGAAGGCGATGCGTTTGTCTTGCAGCGGCTCCAGCATTTCCTTGTAGGTCGGCTGATCGTTCTTCTTCCGCTGTTGGTTGCGTTTGCTGGTTTCGTCTAGCGCCAGGCCGAGCTTTTGGATGGTGGTTACGATCACCTTGTCCGCGTAATCGTCGGAAACCAGTCGCCGGACCAGCGCGGCAGTGTTCGTGTTCTCCTCGACGCAGCCTTCCTGGAAGCGGTTGAATTCCTCGCGGGTCTGCCGATCGAGGTCCTTGCGATCAACGACGAAGAGGCATTTTTCGATGTCTGGGTCGTCCTTCAGCAATGTAGATGCTTTGAAGGAAGTGAGCGTCTTGCCGCTGCCGGTGGTGTGCCAGATATAGCCGTTGCCGCTGTCTTGCTGGATGCAGGTCACGAGATGCTTCACCGCATAGACCTGATACGGGCGCATCATGAGGAGCTTCTGCTCGCTGGCGATGAGTACCATGTAGCGGCTGATGGTCTGGGCGAGCGTGCATTTCACCAGGAAGGTCGTGGCGAAGTCGTCGAGGTGGGTGATCTTCTTATTCGCCTCGTTGGCGAACTGGTAGATGGGCAGGAAACGCTCGTCGGCGTTGAAGGCGAAGTGGCGGGCGTTGTTGTTGGCGAAGTAATGGGTGCTGTCGCGATTGCTGACGATGAAGAGCTGGAGGAAGCAAAGGAGCGTCTTGGTGTAGCCGTTGCCGGGGTCGTTTTTGTACTCGACGATCTGCTCCATGGCCCGCCGTGGATGGATGCCGAGGGTTTTCAGCTCGATCTGCACGACCGGGACGCCGTTGATGAGGATGAGCACATCGTAACGGTGGTGGCTGTTGTCGGTGTTGATGCGGAGCTGGTTGACGACTTCGAAGGTGTTTTTGCACCAGTCCTTGATGTTGACCAAGGTGTAGTTCAGCGGTGTGCCGTCGTCACGAGTAAAGGCGTTGATCTGGCGGAGCGTCTTGGCAGCGGTGAAAACATCGGAGGTGACGATCTCGTCAAACAGCCGGGCGAACTCAGTATCAGTGAGGCGGACTCGGTTCAGGGCCTCGAACTTCTCACGGAAATTCTGCTCCAGCGTGGCGCGATCTCGAATATCCGGGCGAAGAGTATATTTGAGACCGTCGAGTCTCGTTAGGAACTCCGTTTCGATGTCTTGCTCCCTAACCAAGGACGTTACTACGTCGGCTTGTTTCTTGTAGGGAACGTTTTTGGTCATTGCAGGAAACCGAGTAAATGAGAGCTGGGAAACGCAGCCGAACGCTAAGCCATAGGTTTTTACTACCGGAGTTTATTCACTGAAATAGGACGGCCAAAGCAACGTTGGAATTTCTCGCGCCGCCCCGATGTACTGGTCTTCAGCAGCAGCAGTAGTAGTTTAGAGGTGTTCAGTGAATTTGGTCATTTAGGTTTTTCTCACTGGCTTGCCACACGAGTCCAGAGACGCCGATAGCTTAGCAAACCCAGCCCTGTTACGATACGCCAGAGTCTTTTACGCTGGCTTCCAGTAGATATAATTACCCAACCGCATCGCTTACATGAATCCCTTGTACGCGGTCGTGTGCGTTTCCAATTCGCCATAGTGTCGGCCATCCGCAATCGGAGGCCGAGCAAGAAGCGTTCAAAGACCAGCGACTGTTCTGGTTCTGCTTGAAGATTGGCTGCCACTTGGGACAATGATTGGTTAGACTTCAGTGGCATGACTGGGCTCTTGTTTTGATAGATCGAGTATCGAAGTTCAATCCATCAGAACGGAGTTTGGTCATGTTTGTAAGCCTCATCGGCATAGAAAGTGCTTGCTCACTTTTGCTAGCACTGCCCGTAGTGACAGCAAAGCGACCCAGAGGCTACCCGTAGCGATAAAAGGCTTAACCACGCGGCATTCGGGTCAGGACTCATTGAAAAATCAAAAACCAAAATTGGTGCCATCCGCGATGGGTGGAAACCAAAATCGGTGCCTTGCGAGTACATTATAATGCCTGGCACCCATTTCCCCATTTCAATTTCCATTTACCCATTTCCATCCATTTGGGTTTCCTGTTTTTTATTGATGAACCTTATCGCGTGTGCTGTGATGGTTCGCGATCCCAGCAGCCTAGTGCAGCGTCAATATTTGATATTGGGGTAGAGTGATTTGAGTTTCAAGCGTGCTTGGTCGATTTGGAATTGCCAATCGACGCCACGTTGCTTTTGATTGGAGCGTTGCGTCCAGGCTTTGGTTTCTGATTTCAACTTGGTGATAGTGGGGAAGCGACGACCAGCTACACATTGACGTGTCATCGAGCTCAATTCGTTTTCAGCAGCGTTAAGCCAGCTGCCGTGTTTGGGTGTGTATCGAAACTCGATCCTCTTTACCAAGGACCGGGCTTTCTCTGGCTTGAAGATTTCGTAAAAAGCGCCTTTGGTGTGCGTGTTGAGGTTGTCACAGATCAGGACGATCTTCTCTGCGTCCTTGTATCGCCCCGTCAGCAGAGACTCCATTTCCCGTGCCCAATCGATTTTGGTTCGTCGGTCCCGGACGCTGACTTGACGCCAGCCCGCCAGAGGTTCGGTAAACATAAAAACACATGCTGTTCCGCATCGTTCGTACTCGTAGTCAACAAGCTGGGGCCGCTGGCCCGTGGCCGGGATCGTCGTTCGGGTTTCCTTGTCAAGCTGAATCGGTTGCTCATCCATGCAGATCACTGGAGCCTTGGGATTGTACGGCTCTTCGTACGTATCAAAGACTTCCTCCATGCAAGCAACAAACTCACTGTCGGCTTCTGGAGGAATCACCCAGTATTGAATTTTGCGGTTAGTCATGCCGTTTTTTAAGCGTCTTTCGGACGGTCTCGTGACTGATGGTATCGGTCAGCCCAAGTTCTACCACGCGTTCTGCCAAAAGTCGAAGTGACCAGTTGGCGAATCCTTTGGGAGGTTTACCCAATCGAATAGCAATCAATTTTGCTTCTTTCTTCCCATCCAGCTTTTTCAAGACCGGCGGTGTCTCCCGTTTCTTGCCGTGAAACGCAGGTTCGAAGCCTTCGGTCACCAAGCGTTTACGCAGGTTCTCGATTGTTTGTATCTGACAAGAAAATGCGTCGGCGATTTTCGCGTCGGTCCAACCTGGACCATTCACATCCGCCTTCAACAAGATTCTGGCTCGACGCGCTTTCTGCGACGAGCCTTTGAGCGACTTGACTGCTTCCAACAACTCTTGACGTTCCGTCCTGGAAAGTCGAACAATATACTTTTTAATCATCGGGGCCTCCTTGAGTTAAACAAGGATCCCCGAAAAACTCATCTTTTCCAACCCCAATCTCTAGCTTTGACGCTGCACTAGATTCCGCCTGGTTCAATCAAGCAACAGCGGAAGAAACGTAGAAAGGCAGAGATGGAAGGGATCGGGTGCTTCAAGGCGGACGGTCGCTTGATGAAATCGATGGACGCGATGGCCAAGGAAACCACGTCAGGAGTTGCGTCTTGCAGTGGGTGGGTAACTCTGGTCAGTGCTGCATTGGGCAAGTGACAAAGTAAACGCTTTGCGATTCAGAATCTGCTTGCAATGGACCTTGCGATACGTGAAAATCTCCTTGTCAATCGTTAGGCATCCGCTGTGCCAATTGTGACGTTAACATCTACGAGTAAATTGCCATGAGCGTTAGTTGGACCAAGGGGACTTTAGTCGGCAAGACGGTATGGGCGCCCGGTCTGTTTACGCTACATGTCCAATGTCCTGGAGTGCAACCATTCGAGCCAGGTCAATTTTTGCACTTGGCACTGGATGTGGGCGGGGAGCAAGTTCACCGCCCTTATTCGGTCGCTTCGCCGCACGGTGATATCTTAGACTTTTTTATCGTCACAGTTCCTGAGGGGCAATTGTCGCCAAGATTAGAGGCTTTGCAGGTTGGGGATCAGGTTGAAGTCAGTGAGAAAGCGGCTGGCGGGTTTATCTTGGATAAGGCGGCGCCTCTTGATGATCTTTGGCTTTTTGCCACGGGTACAGGATTGGCTCCTTACATTGCGATGCTCCGAACCGAGATGCCGTGGCAGCGTTTCCGAAAGATAGTATTGATTCACGGCGTTCGCAATGCTTCCGACTTGGCGTACTTGGAAGAAATCCGAAAGTGGAAGAACGATTTTGGTGAACAATTCCAGTACCTTGGTTGCCTTAGTCGGGATCAGGCCGAAGGATGTCTTAGCGGTCGGACCACCGACCTGCTGGACGACGGCTGTTTGGAAGCCGCGGTCGGTTTGACCATTGCTGCCCAGGCATCGGTGGTGATGATCTGTGGGAATCCAGCGATGTTGGAGCAGTTAGAGGCGATTCTGATTGATAGATCGCTGGTCAAAGCACGGCACAGTAAGCCCGGCAACCTCATTTCTGAACGATATTGGTAGGTATTTTTCGGCTTTTTACGCCAGCGGTCCGAGGTATGGCCGTCTATCGGAACTTGGCTATTTTACGTTACGATAGGGGCTGGCATTGGCTGAAATTCGTAAAGCCAAATCGGGTCAAAAAGTCGTTTGAAATGAAGTGATAGAAGCATGAGCCTGTTGGAAGGTCTTGAACATATCGTCGAAGAGAATACTCCGTTGGCGCCGTATACTCGGTTACGTCTGGGGGGATTGGCTGCCTATTTTGCTCAGCCCACCAACCAAAGTGAGCTGGCTGAATTGATCAAACGCTTTTCCGCGCATGAAATCCCAATCAAGTTATTGGGCAACGGTGCCAACGTCTTGGTTCCCGACGAAGGTTTCGGAGGATTGGTGATTCGCCTTTCGGCACCTGAATTTACGGAAATCAAAGTCATAGGTAAGACGATGATCGCTGGCGGTGGAGTGCAGTTATCGCATTTGGTGTCGACAGCGGTTCGCGAAGGCTTTACCGGGCCTGAACAATTGGTGGGCATACCTGGCACCGTTGGCGGTGCGTTGCATCAAAATACGTCAGCACACGGCGGGAATATCGGCGCTTGGGTTCGGCAGGCGACTGTGCTGACCGGCAAAGGCGAAGTCTTGGTCCGGCAGACGGAAGATCTAAATTTTAGTTATCGCCAAAGTAGCTTGAACGAATTGGCAATTTTGTCGGCTGAATTCGAATTTGAAACCGAACCTGCGGATGTATTGCTCAAACGAATGCAAAAGTTGTGGATTGTTCGCAAGTCCAAGCAACCGATGTTGGATGAGTCCTGTGCTTACGTGTTTAAAGATCACGGGGGATCCACTGCGACACAGTTGATTGAGAGTGCTGGGGTTCAGGGGGCTCGGGTGGGTGGCGTTGAAATTTCTGACCGCGATCCCAATTTCTTTGTGGTACGCGAAAACGCAACCAGTGGCGATTTTTTGAAGCTGGTGGAACTAGTGAAGGCCCAGGTTTCTGACCGGCTTTCGATCGAACTGGAATTGGGTGTCGACGTTTGGTAACGCGTCCTTGGCAAAGCGTCCTTGGCAAAGCGTCCTTGGCAAAGCACGGTTACGATCGGCTGCCGCAGGTGCTGCCGCTGGTGATGCCTGACCGCCCAACATTCGACTGGCCCGGCGGTACATTGTTGATCAGGCGGCTGTTCTGGGTTGGGTCGGTGAATTTGGGTCGGTGAATCTGGGGCGGGGCGAGCCTGAGGCGACCGAGGGTCTAGCGCCAGGTCTAGCGCCAGGTCTAGCGCCAGGTCTAGCGCCAGGTCTAGCGCCAGGTCTAGCGCCAGGGCTGGCGATTGTACCGCTGGCTTGGGTTGCGCAAAGTCAGCCGTTCGGATTATCCTTGTTCGGGTTTAAGAAATAAGCAACTTCGCTGTTTGAACCGATAACACTCACTAGTGGGCGATCGATTGCGATCGATCGGGTCCCTTTGAACACGGTTAGCTTCTTTTGGAATACAGGCATTTTTCGCGTGGCCGCAAAATCAAAAAAGCAGACGGTTTCTTTGGAGAACCGTAACACTGTCGCAAAAGTTCTGACCAATCCCATGGTCTTAGTTCTGTTGATCACCGCCGGCGGCGTGGTCTTGGCGGGTAAATTTTGGGCCGATTATCGCAAATCGTTACAAGGGGATGCCAGGTTCTCGGTTTCTATCCAGCAGGTGGTTTTGACCCCCAAGCCCGCTTGGGTCCAGAGTGATCTTCAACAGGCCTTCTTTTCGAAGTTCCAGTGGGAAGGTCGTTCTTTATTGGATGAAAACCTTGTTGTTGATATCGCTGAACATGTGCAACGGCAGCCTTGGGTTGAAAAAGTACTAAAGGTTCAAAAGGCGATCAATGGCGTGCAGGTCAAGGTTGTCTACCGCCAGCCGGTGGCAATGGTGGAATTGCCACCAGACTTTTTGATGCCGGTCGACCGCAATGGTGTCGTGCTGGACAGTCGTGAATTTACCATGGAGCAATCGGATAAGTTCTTGCGGATTTCTATTCGAGACTTGCCCAAGTCGGATTTGTTGCTAGGTCAGGCTTGGCCAGATGGCCGCGTTCCGGACGCCGCTGTTCTAGCGGGCGTGCTGCAGGCAAACGCATGGCAATCGCAAGTCAGGGGAATCTACGGATTTAGTCGCCCAGTGGTTAATCGCCCAATGGCCGGCGATAGTCTGAATGCAACACAGGACCGGGCAGCCTTGGATACGGAATTTCTGCTTTCAACCGTCAACCGGAATGAAATCATTTGGGGCCATGCGATTGGGAAAGAAACCAGTGGCGAAGCGCCGGCAGCCGAAAAAATCGCCGGCCTAAGAACGTTCTTACAGCAAAATGGGCCAATCGATCAATGGCACCAACTGCCTACTAGTTCGGGAAATGTGCTGGACCTGCGAACTGGTAAGCTTGTGCTATTGAAAACCAGTCTAACGGCAAGGAACATACCTGGACGTTATTAATCGAGCTGTTTCCAATCACTTGCATTTAGTTCAGATTTGCAGGGCTGTGCCCGCGCTGGGAAATGGTAGATCACTGGCCGCTAAGGCGATCGCGCGCTTCGAAGATGAAGGCCTGGTCTTTGCCGTTGTCTTGAAATTCTGGCGTGAGCGCCCCGTCGTTTGCGGTCAAAGGTCGACGACGTGCCCTTGGGGATTGAATGAATCCTGGAAAGTGAGTCTGGATCGAAAATGCCGTTGGGTCAAATCGAATCGGTTTCGGAAGCTTCCGACTGCCCAATCAGGTTTTCGGTCGAGAGTTTTTCGTTGGTTTTTGTGGCCGATGGGACGTCGTGGTTCTGACCAGATTCGACGGGACCTTCCATGGCGTGACCTTCCATTGCGCGACCTTCCATTGCGCGACCTTCCATTGCGTGACCTTCCATTGCGCGACCTTCCATGGCGTGACCAAGTTCTTCGCGAATGACTGCGAAGTCACGTGGGGCTTCAATTCCAAGTCGAACGGTTCCTCCGTTGAAACGAACGACCGTCACAACAATTTCGTCACCGATCAGGATGCGTTCACCGGGTTTGCGGCTGAGAACTAGCATTCGGGTTTTCCTTATAGGTAAGTCACCCATTTTGCAAAATCGTAGCACGATGCTTATGGCAGGCAGCGATTGCTGCTGATCGTCTTGCCCAATCCAATCTCAATAGCCTAGGGTTGCGCCGAGCGGTTTTCAACTGACCTGGATATAAAATCGGCTGGCAATTCGTCCTGCGAAAAGACTGCAGGCGATTCTGGACTTTCGAATTAACAGGTTATTTGATGTTTTTGGGGTGAAATTTGCCCGAAAATGATCTGCTGGGGCCGTATCATTAGATCTCCCTGATGTCGCTTGATATTCACAGACGACAATCCATGTTCCAAACAGCAGCCTGACGGAGGTCAAGCGTTCCATGTCGGAAAAACCTGTGATAAGTGAGAAAGCTTGGCAATTAATGGCCGAGGCGAAGATTCGCAACGCAATGACCGAAGGCGATTTTTTAGACCTGCCTGGTTTTGGCAAGCCCGTGTCGGCGATTGACGACGCAGTGGATGCCGAAATGGGCTGGATCAAGGACGAATTGGTACGAGGGGAAAGCGATGCATTGCCACCTGCTTTGGATTTGAAACGGCAGGTTGCTAGAAAGTTGCTGAACATTCTGGAACTGAAAACCAAAGAAGAAGTTGTCGTGGCGGTGGATCAGTTGAATGACATAATCAATTCGGCGAACGTGAATATAAAATGGGGGCCGCCGTCGACAACCCAGCCAGTTGAATTGGATGCGGTACTTCACCGGTGGAAAATCCGCGGAAATCGCTGAGCCTGCAATCGGTAAGTGCGGCTGTGATCATCCTGTCAAACGGGACTTGATGGAACGCTCTTAAATTTGCGGCCGAAAACTGCCGCCACCTAGGAAAGATTGATGATTTTCAAAATTGCCGGCGTGCAGATGGATGTAATGCAAGCGGACGTTGAGCGTAACTTGGCAAAGATTGAAGCCTACGCCCGTCAAGCCGCTGCCGCCCAGGCAAAGTTGGTGGTTTTCCCCGAATGTGCACTCAATGGATATTGCTACGACAGTCAACAGGAAGCAGAGCAAGCAGCCATTGAAGTGGACCACCCTGCCCTGTTGTCACTTCAGGAATTAAGTCAACAACTTCAGATCGCGATTTGCTGTGGCGTTTTGCTGCGTGATTCTGACGGCCAGGTTCGCAATGCAGTCGCGACCTTCGTCGATGGTCAATGGGTTGATACTTATTTCAAAATCCACTTACCGTTTCTGGGGGTCGATCGGTTTGTTTGCCCTGGCCAGCAGATTCATCGATTGATTGAAATTGCCGGCGTGAAGATTGGCATCCACATCTGCTATGAGGGAGGGTTTCCCGAAGTGGCTAGGTGCCTGGCCCTGAATGGGGCGGATTTGATCCTGTTGCCGACAAATTGGCCTCCGGGATCGGGCGTCTCTTGGAAGGTGATTCCCGCCTGCCGCTCGATTGAAAACCGAGTGTATTTCATGGCGGTCAACCGGGTCGGTGTCGAACGTCAAACGCCATTTACAGGCAATAGTTCCGTGTGTGATGTCGCAGGGAACGTGATCGATTCCTTGGAAGGAACCGCCGAGGGGATTATTTACGCAGAAATAGACCCGCAGCAAGCACGTGATAAGAAAATTGTGCATCAGGCCGGCGTTTATGAGGTGGATAGAATCGGCGACAGGCGACCCGACCTTTACGGAAGGGTCACGCAGGTTCCGTCTTAATCGGAATTCATGTTCGACAAGCAACCCCAGTGGTCAACCCCAGACATCCCAACCCCAGACATCCCAACCCTGGACACCAGCCCAATGGTGAAGCTATGGCGACCAAGTCGATCGACCGCTAGTGAAACTGACTGGCCAAACTTGCTGTCGAAAAAACTGAATCTGGACCCAACGTGCGGTCCGGTTCGCACTATGGTGGCGTGGCATCCGTTTTTCAGTTTCGCAAATATTTGTCGAACCAGTCGATCAATGCCTTTTCGGCTCGGGTTTTGTCTTTGCCTTGAAATCCATGCGAGGCACCTTCGATAACAATCAAGTCGCATGGCACTTTTTGTTCGTCTAGTTTTTCTTTCAATCGTTGGCTGTGTTTCAAGGGAACAAGACGGTCCTGGTCGCCGTGAATCAATAGCGTTGGTGCATCGTCTTGGGACGCCTGAAGTTCGGGAGAGACGTCGTCCGCTAGTTCTTTGTCAAAATCCAAGGCTGGAAAATCGCGAATGGAGTTTGGGCTGCTGACATAATCTCGTAAGTCCGTTGGTGGAAAGTAGGCAACGACCGCAGCGACTCGTTGACTCTTTCTACCGGTCATGCCCAGCATTGTTGACAAATGCCCGCCCGCGCTGGCGCCACAAACGCCCAGCTTTTCCGGGTCGACGCCAAATTCTTTGGCATTCTTGCGAATGTTTTGAATGGCAGATCGCACATCGTTTACCGCTTCGGGAACTTTGTATTTGGGAGCACTGCCATGACGAACAAAAAAGACGGTGTAGCCAGATTTGAGTAGGCTGTCAAATAGCGAATCATTGATGGCCAGTTTAGGAGGGAACCAACGGGAATTCCACCCGCCAGAAACCATAAAGCATACGCCGCAACCGTTGGGTGTCTTGGGCTTGACCACATCGTAAGTGAGAGCCATTCCGTCTTTGTGTCCGTAAACAAAATCGGGAACGATGTCCACCGTCACCTGGTCGGAATCCTGCTTGTCAGATTCTGCCTGTTTGGCAATCGCTGGCGAATTCAGTAGAACATTCAGAGTGATTGCTAAGGCAAGCACCCAGGCGAATCGGGCTGTGGCTGACTGGGTGACTGAATTTATTGGCGATCGCAAGTTAGAATCCTCTCATTTTGAAACCTACTGGATTTGGACGGGCGTTGTTACCGTTTGGCGTTGTTAAATTTCGGCGGCATAGGTTTAGCATCGGCGGCTAGGTTTAGCATCGGAGCGATCGTTTGGTAGCCAATCCGGTAGTGGGGCTGGCTAATGGAAACCGATCAATAGTTTACACAATTTTAGCCAGCCGTCGGGCTTGGTGGGATAAATAATGAAAGCTTCATCCGAATTCCGCAGTGCGGCGTCAATGGAAACTTTGGCGGCGCGAAGCCGAATCGTACAGCAGATACGATCATTTTTTTTGCAGCGTGAATTTTTTGAAGTGCAGACCCCTCTGCTGTCCCAAGAATCGGTCATTGATTTATATTTGGACCCAATCGTCGTGCCCAGCGAATTAGATGGAGCGACCGAACGCTTTTTGCAAACGTCGCCCGAATTCGGTATGAAGCGTTTGTTAGCGTCGGGGGCGGAAGCGATCTTTCAAATGGCTCAGGCTTTTCGTGCAGGCGAACTTGGGCCAATGCACAATCCTGAATTCACAATGCTGGAATGGTACCGCGTGGGGGACGACTATGAAAAAGGTCGGCGTTTGCTAAGCGACTTTGCCGACTGTATGTTTCAAGGGTTCGAAATAGGAACACGCTTAGAACCTTCCCGGTCTTGCAAGGAAACGACGTTTCGGGAAGCATTTTTGACACACGCGAAGGTTGATCCATTCGCCCAGTCGACCGCAAAGTTATTGGAAATGGCTCAGGCGTTGGGACTGATGATCAACGCGAAATCAGACATGCCCAGCGATGATTCCGATGGTGATTCCGATGGTGATTCCGATGGTGATTCCGATGGTGATTTTGGCGATGAGATATTTATGGATTTGCAGTCAGATTTACTGAGACGCGACGTTGTCAATTTCCTGTGGGCAACGTTGGTGGATCCGCATTTGGGCAAACATGGCCCAGAGATCGTGTTTGATTGGCCAGCTTCTGAAGCAGCCCTTGCGCGAACAACGGATGTTTTGGATTCCGACGGTTTGAGCTACGCGGTTGCCCAGCGATTCGAACTTTATTTCGCTGGCGTTGAACTTGCCAACGGCTACTATGAACTATTGGACGCGGATGTGTTGGCGGCCAGGAATCAGAAGGCAAATCGTCAACGGTCAATGACGGGAAAGCGTCAGTTGCCAGCCAACGACCGGTTGTTGGCGGCAATGCAAAGTGGGTTTCCTCAATGCAGTGGTGTGGCATTGGGTGTGGATCGGTTGGCGATGGTTCTGCTTGGAAAGACTGAAATTCAACAAGTGCTGGCCTTCGCTTGGGAAGTGGCTTGAGACATATTCCAAGAATTTAGCCTTTAGGTCGCCACCAAGGTAATTTAGGGCCGGGCAAAACCTGGTTCCATTTGACCGATTGGCGTTTGGCAATGCGTGATCAAGAATAGTTTTCGGACCGTAGACAAGAAAGCAGTGCATGTCAGTTTCACTGGTGGATATCAAGAAACATCGTTGGAATAACTTAATCACAAGTACCTTGTTGACCGTTGGAATCAGCTGTTTACTGATGGTGGCGGTCCATCTATTTTTTCGTTTGTCATGGGGTTCGTCATTGATTACCGTGACCTGTGCGACCTTGTTTTCATTTTTTGGACCAAAGATCTCGCCTTCGGTCGTTTTAAAAATGTACAAGGCCCGGGAGGTTCGTCCTGATCAAGAACCTGCATTGTTGGCGGCGTTCGCGGAGCTATCACAAAAGGCACAGTTGGAGCATATTCCACGACTTTATTATATTCCTTCGCGTTTGCCCAACGCGTTTGCGATTGGCACCGATCGCTTGGCGTCAGTGGCTGTAACCGACGGCTTGTTTCGCAGCCTAAGTCGCCGCGAATTGTTGGCGGTATTGGCCCACGAAATTGCGCACATACGGCACCATGACTTGTACCTTTTGGGGGTGGCAGATTCTCTAAGTCGAATGACTTCGCTGGTTTCGAGACTGGGTTTAATGTTAGCGATTTTGTGGATACCTTTTGTTCTGTTTGGCGGCAAGGGTTTTGGATTTTGGGGCTTAGCATTTTTGATTCTAGCGCCAACGATAAGTAGCTTGTTGCAATTGGCCTTGTCGCGTTCGCGTGAATACGATGCCGACATTGGAGCGGTCAGTTTAACCGGCGACCCTGAAGGTTTGGCGTCAGCACTATTCAAGATTGAAAAGATGGTGAAGCCGACGTGGTGGCAACAGATTTTTGTGCCTGGCGACAGTCCAGAGCCGGCTTGTTTGCGAACCCACCCTCCGACCAAGGATCGTATCCACCGTTTGATGGAATTAAAGGCGCGGAACGAATCACAAACGGATCCTTTGGAACTTCCGTCAATCGATTGGATTGAACACTCTTCGCAATCGCGGTCTGCCCCTAACTCGCTTAGAAGAATTAGAGAACGTCCCAAATGGCATCTCAACGGGTTACGCTACTAAGTGGTTCTGTTGAACGATTGTGCGATAGAAGTGCCAGGCATTAATTTTGTTTGGCCTGACCTTCCTAAGGCGTCGGTAGCGTGTTGGTGGATTTTTGCATTGATCAAGAAACAGCCAAGACCTTGATGCGTGTTCACGTATCAAGGTCTTGGCCTATGAATTTGCAGATGGCCTTAGAACAAGCGGTTAAACTCTGGCAGCCCAGCGGACGAACTTTCGACGGGTTGCGATTGGTCTAATTGGCGAAGCGCCTCTTGGTTCACTCGTGTTTGCTTTTCGCTTTCAAGGTACTGAGTGGTTTTCGCAATTTCAGCACCGGCCTGGTTTCGCTGGGTTTGAACATCTTGACTTAGTGCTTGGGCCGACAATTGCAGGTGGTCGGCCGTGTCAGAACTGGTTATCGGCGTAACGTCTTTTGGCGGTTTGTCGATTGAAACCGAGGCCCCAGGTACAAGCTTGGCCGCTGTGTTTGGCGAACTTTCTAAATCGATTGCAGTCGTTTCCGGGAACTGGCCGGGGGGCTTGGCAACTGGCGGATGGGACTCCCGGTAGCTGGCAAGAGGTAGAGTGCCGGACGCGTCTGCCGCTTGAATTAGGTTCTGTTCCTGGCTTTTAGCCGACGCCAAAGGCCCGCTTTCTACAGTTGTTGGCTCTAGAATTACGACGTCGTCCACAGGCTGTTGCCGAAACAACTGTTGACTGAATTCGTAAGCGCCCAAAGGAAGTTCGACTTTATCGACCTCTTTCGACTTTTGAGCATTCTGACCAAGGCTGAACGGTTTTACCCCGTTGGCTTGGCCACCAAACCCAGACGAATTGACAGGTGAACTGGTTGTCATCATGGTCACACGCTAGAAGGCGTTGTACGCGCCCTTTCCAAAAACATAATCGGGAAAATTTCAGAAACCGCGGGAAAGATAGGATGTGATTTTGACAGGGTGGAAAATTTACCGCGTTTGCTTGCAAGAAACCAATGATACTGGGCCGCTTGTAGCGAATTTTCGGATCATGGCGTCAGGTCGCCAAGTGGCCAGGCGTAATTAGGGTGCCAAGCATCTGAGTGACCTTCAGTACCCAATCGAACGCCCATCCCAGCGAAATGTCGGAAACAAGGGGAGAACCAACCCTCCTGGAATGGTGCCTTGTGGTTGCCGCAGAAGTTATTGCCACCGGCGCAGTCGTATCGACATGGTTAGTCAGCGAATATTGTTCGAAGAAGATAGGCTTGGGGTCCGAGTCCCAAGCGAATTTCGGCGCCGACCATTTGAGTGATCAAAATTGGTTGCGATTGAAAAGCGGAGTGCGTGTAAGTACACGTGCACGAGTGTAGACGTCCGTCATTTTGCAATGGAGTTTGATTTGACGGAAAATCCATACTTCGTGGTCAGTCAACGTTGACGTATCTGCGCACACGACGTCGACGGCGGGTCCGTAGATTTCCACCTTCGCCTTCTTCGAAGTAGTATCCGCCTAGCAAGCGGTACGTAGTCAGTAGCAAAAATGCACCGGCGATGCCCACCAAGAAACCTTGCATGCTTAGCGGTTTGATGTCGGCACCTTTTAGCCAAAACTGCAGGAAGCCGCACCCGAACAGCGATCCCAAGATGCCTAGAATAACGGTCACGATGGAACCACCTGGATCGCGACCAGGCATGATCGCTTTGGCAGCCAAGCCAATCACGGTTCCGAACCCGATCCACAGCAAAATGTACTCGGCGACTTGGTCCAGATTGTTGATATTGAAGTTGATGATCGGCATGGTAATCTTCGCTTGCGTTATGTGATCGGCAAATCTTTGTGGCGCGAAATCAAGGCAACCTGTTTTACCAAAAATACCTGTAGCCCCATACCTCGACGTGCGGTGTGCTAGCAAGCACCTAGATTATCATGATGATCCCAGACCCGTCGCATGTCCGAACGGGGACTTAGTCCTTCACAGTGGGACTAGTCTGCAAAGGGATGGAACAAGCTATTGGTTTTGGGGGGGCGAGATTTTAGAATCGCTTGAGCCAGTTTTAGATCGTCCAACGTTGTGATCTTGATGTTAGTGGTTTGCCCGTTCACGATGGAAACAAGATGCCCTGCTTGTTCGATTAGTTGTGAATCATCAGTGAACTGGATCGTTGAATGTTGGTCTTGGTCGGTGGTCGCCGTTTGGGCTAGTTCAATCCACCGCTGGTACGCTTGGACCAACCAGTCTTTTCGAAAGACCTGCGGTGTTTGTGCTGCCCACAGATGCTGTCGATCCACGGTTTGCTGAACTTGTTGATTTTGGGTGGACCGTTTTATTGTGGCGTTGATTGGGTTGGCTAAGATTGCCGCACCTGTTTTTTGAGCTTGATCAAAAACCGCGGAGATCTCATCGGGCGTGACACAAGGTCGGGCCGCGTCATGCACCGCGATGTAATTCGCATTGGAATCTACTTTCTTCAGAGCATTGGCGACTGAATCAAAGCGTTCTTTACCGCCCACTGCCCAATCGATTCCAAGGACCGCCAAGTCCGAGCCGAATCGATCGATGAAGCTCTCTTGGTCGTCGGCGGAAACGACCACGATAACCTGGCAGACCTCTTTGCGATCTAAGAAAAGGTCAGCGGTTCGTAACCAAACCGATCTTCCGTCTAAAGACGAGAAAACCTTCTTTTGTCCAGTGCCTTGGAAGCGGCTACTTTTCCCGGCAGCGGGAAGAATGACGGAGAATTTAGACATGGCAATCTGATTTCTTGAAGATTCAGTCTTAAACGTTAACGCCATGATTCTCGGCGCCGCATCAACGCAAAGGGTAAAGCAAGGTCTGCAGCTGTTGGAGTTGTGTGACGATTTTTTCGGAGCCTTCGCGGCTGGCCAGATTCGCCATTAAATCCGTCAATAAAAGGCGACCGCGAGGCCATCGTACCTGAATTGCTTGGGCGCATTCTTCTAGAATTTGGTACACTCGTGCCCGAGTCAAACCCAGTTCTTCACTTTGGTCGCGGATACCGCGGACTTCAGATTCTAGACCGATGCGATTTCTTACCAGTTCATAGCCTTTTTCACCGATGTCTCGCTTCAACTGTTCCACAATCGGTTTTACGATCGCCTGCTGGATCTTTTTGGCGGTTGGAACTTGTGGTTGAGAGAGCATTTCGTTGAACGCCGCTTCGACTTCAACAACAAACACTGGGTCTAGGCGAACTAAGATATGTCCACCTGCAGGCACATTGGCCAAATGCAAATCGATCATGTAAAAAACTTCTAAAATCGAACGCACTCGTTTGTCGCCATGCGTACGCAGGTGTCGAAGTTCTTCCAAAGAATAAGGCAGGTAGTAGCCAATTGGCGTGAACCAAATGACCGTCGTCATGTCTGTCAGGGCTCGAGCTAATCTACCTAGTGGAACCTGCTGCAACCGGTGACGGGAAACGGTAACTTTCCACTTGGACCATTGGCCTTCGGTCACACTGCGGTGGTTAAACTTCGATAGGGCGTCAAGCAGCGCCACGGCCGTCGCCGGGTTGGTCGAGGCCGATGCGGGAGTGTTTGCGTCGGAATTTTGAGGATCGCCCTCAACGGCACGATTCAATAATTCGATCAGCATTTTCAGCTTTTTTTCGCCGATACCCGCAGTCGAACAAAGTTCTTCAAATGGAGTTTCCAGAATGCCGGCGATGGTACGGTCCATAAATGCCAGAGGTAGGCGACGATCATTTGGCATTGACCAATAAGCCAATGGTTTTCGGCGCCGTTCATCAAACTTAGCATCAAGCAGAGTTTCGCGGACCGCCTGAAAATGTGTGCGCAAACGAAAACTCTCGGCGGTCAGCAGCCCAATCGTTTTTTCTTTCACCAGCATTACCCGTCATCATATTCAAACGCACGCTTGCGCCGCCATTTGACAGCACACAACATGATTTGACCTCAAGCGTTTGAATTGTAATTTTTTTTATATTGTATCGGAAGTTGATCGTTTTGAAACGAGGTGCAGAATGCTAACCAGGAAATTTTACTTGACAAATTAGAGGCCAATTCCTGACCTAGGCTCGTGCACCCACCAATTTGGGTAGGCGGTCGGTCCGCATGTTTGCCGCCCAGGGCGGGATGCCGCGTTATTGACCGCTAATCGCGCCCCAAACGGTTCACAGTTGGGCGTAGCCTTGGTTACCAATCGATGTACGAGCCGTCTTCTGGGATCGTTACATTCAGGTGACCAGCGTTTTTTTTCGCTTGTTGGATCGATGGCGCGCACTGTTCTAGCGGATTCAAGTGAACCAGGGCTAGACGTTTGGCCTTTACCTTCTTCGCGGACGCGATGACTGGCCCCAGGCAACTATGCCCCGTCAGTTGAGCCATTTGAGTGGCACCGTCTTGAAAATAGCATTCGTGGATGAGTAAATCTACATTTTCAAGTTCCGCCAAGTACGGTGAATCAAGGTCGGTGGTCGTATCGGTGACATAGGCAAGCGATCGACCGTCTGCCAATTCCAGGCGAAAGCCGACAGAGCCGCCCGGGTGAGTCAAAGGAAACCAGCGGCATCTAGCTTGCTTTCCGACCTGCATCCAACCTTCGCTTAGTTTTTGATTTTCTAATGCAGCCGATTCAAAAGGTGGTTGCACAGGGAACAGTAACGGGGAAAACAAATGTTCCTTCACCGCCTGAAGCTTCTCTTCTTCGGCCACAACACGAACTTTGACATCTTTGCCTTGCAATATATCAAACAAGAACGTTAAGCCGACAACATGGTCCAGGTGGGCATGCGATAGAAAAATGTCAACGTTTGGCGTCGCAATGAGATCGCCAGCCCGAAACATTCCTGTCCCTGCGTCAAAGATAATGCCTAATTCGGGGATCATGACGCTCATGGTGTGGCGACGTTCGTTGGGATGGTATCCCGCGGTCCCGAGGAAGTGAATCTTCATGATTGATAGCTTCGCAAAATTCTAGTTTGCTGGTGGTTGGATCAACCCTGGCAGGCTTCTACTGCCAGGGTCGCCGTTCTTGTCACTTCATTAGTTGCCATTGCCAAACAATTTTTTGAAACCTTTGTCTAAGCCTTTGTTTAACAATTGGTTGACCGGGTCTACCGCTGGCGGTGTCCCTGTTTGTCCTGAGGTATTTTGACTGCCATTGGACGATGGTATCCCCAAGTTGGGAAGGCCGGACGCAGGTAGTCCAGGAAATTGAGGCAAACCCGAAGCCGGACCGCCAGGGGTGTTTCCTGAAGGCAGAATGCCCTGCAGCGGATTGGAACCATCGGGTAGGCTCAGCTTCTTGTTTAGTTGATCCGAAATTTTCTGTTGACCTTGTTGCAGCAGTCCATTGAGCGGATCGCCACTGCCTCCACTTCCCAGGCTACCTAATCCTGGGACGCCCAACTTTTTTTCCAATTGGTCTCCTACGGCTTTCTGGATGCTGTTGGACACTGCAGTATTGAGTGCCGTTCTTAATTGGGTTGATTGTATCGACGGTTTGGTCAGTGTTCCCGAGATGGGTAACTGCAGGCTTCGCCCAAATGCGTTTGCCAATTGTGGGTTTTTCTGCAAGACATCGTCCGGAATGCTTAATACGGCATTGACCGCGATCGATTGATCAAGGCCCACTTTTCCCGCGGTTACCAAATCGAATCCCTTGATCGACATCTTCAAGTGATCGTGAACGATGGATCCATTTTCAAAGTTCAGCCCAATCGTTTGCTGCGGTATATCTAGCCAAGTCTTCTCTGAAGACGCAGCAACCGCATTAGTGGCCGCATCGGCGGTCGTTTCGTCCAAGCGGTTGGAAGTGCCAACCACCAGATCTTTTAGTGAGTTTTGTTGTCCGTTGCCTCCATTGCCCAGCGCTCCTAAAACCGTGCCAGCCAGATTTTCCAAAGCTTGGGTTCTTTGGCCGCCACCGCTCTGTGCCAGATTGCTGAGGCCACCAAGTCCGCTCGCGTTTAGTGCTGCCGCATCGATGGATCCGCCATCAGCGATCGTCTTTACCGTGGAAATCAACTGGCCAAACTGAATGCCAAGAGGTCCGGGGCCGACCCGCGCACCGTTGATCGTGACTCGGGCCTTGGCAACCATGTTGGTCCAGTCGGAGATGGGAACTTCAATTCCGTCGCTATCGATCGAAAATGTGCCTTGGACGCTTGTGACTTCAGCCAGGAGCGGCGCTGCGTACTTTAGCCAGTTGCGGCAAAGTTGTGGTGTCAATTTAACTTGATTAAAGACGATCCCTTTAGGCATGCGGACCCAAATCGTTTCTCCTCGTAAATCGACTTCCGGAGCCAAATTGACTTGACCTCCACCGGCATCAAACTGCAACGGTTGCATTTGGATCAAGCCGCGAGACATATTCAAAACGATGTCGGCCGGCCCACCTGTTAGGCCCATCCACTGGATCGCTTGCCAGTTGGTGATCCATTTGCCACTCAATTTCTCGATTTCCATCGGACCCGAGACTTCAAATCGATGTTGCGTTAGTCCGTTAACGCTTAGATCGGCCAAAGCTTCCCCTGCCATCGGTCGCACCCAATCGACAATCGCAGCGTTGGCGTTACCGTTGATCTGCACTTGAGGTTGGGTTGCTAATTGCGACAGCGTGCCAGCGAACGCCGCGTTAATTCGTTGGCTGGCGATTGTCAACTTGGGAACATTGACTAGATTCATGTCTGCAGACATCGCCGCATTTCCAACCACCTTGATTTGAGCTTCTTTCGCCCAGGCCGCCAGTTGTCCATTGGGCTGCATTGCGCCTACCCAGGCGTTGTTGATCACACTGTCCAAGGTAATGGTTGACGCTTGATTGTCGCCCGGTGCAAAGTGAATCATGCCCACCAATTCACCACCTAACAGCATTTCATTGTTAGAAACAGCTGGGTTGGCAAGCGTGGGTTCGATCGGCTGATTGTAATTGACCAGCGCGATGGAATCGAAACTAGGTTGCGTTGCCAGTTTTGGCAAGTTTTGCAACGGTTTGGTGGTGGAGCCAAGGCTTGTGTTTTCGTCAACGGCGGTCGCCACTTGCATCAAGTTGATCGTGTGCCAAAGCCGGGCTAAGTCGCCTCGAAAATAGACGTCCCCTTCCAAGGTGGTTGACGTTGGGCCGAACATTACTTTCGTCTTGACAGCACGGGCAGCCAAAGTTGTCCCGGTCAAAGTCAAGTCGCCTGCATGTAGCAATCCATTAGCGTAATGGTAACTGACAGCGCCTGCCGCCTGAATGGTGGGCTCTTGCAAGATCAGACCAAACCCGCGGAAGCCAAAGTTCTGACTCTTGCCATTTAAGTTGTTAAGTAATGCGTACTGATCCATCAAGGTAATGGTTGCCTGAGTTTGGCAGCTGCCGGTGATCGCTAGATCGGTACCCGCCAGTAAGGGCCGAGTCATTTCGAGCCAACTTTCCAGGGGTCCGTCAATGTTGACACTGGCTTCCAGGACCGGCGTTTGACTGACCTGTGCTGGATCAATTTCCCCGCCGGCTAATGTGCTAAAGACCCTGTTCAAACGAGTTAAACTGAGGGGCTTCTTCAGCGACACCAGCATTCCCATTGGAGGCGACGCCACGTCTTGGTTGAGCGAAGCCGCATCTGGATTCTTCGCTGCGGCGCCGGTTCGCAATTGCAAATTTGCGTTTTCGATGGTCACATCCGATTGTGCCAGAAGAGCAGAAATCAGGCCGTATTCCCCAGCGGACGCATTCCCGAATTTGAAGTAGGCTCCGGCATCTAATCGCAGATTCGGATCACGAAGTTCAAAGTATCCTGGGAACACTAGATTCGCATTGGCTAGGTAGACCGAGAATTTTGAATTGATATCAGGCAAGCCAACGGCGGATTGAACCAGCGACCATTCGGCCACCCCTTGGCCTCGACCCTGCATGGTCATTGCAGGCAAGGCAAAAACCTGTTCGATGGCTGACTTCAGACGATCAAAGTCGAATTGGAAATTGATTTTCGCACCGCCGTCGGCTTGGGGTTTCGCCGACGCGCTAAGAAAATTACTGTTGATGGTCAAATCGTCGAACATTGCGGGACGATTGTAGTCGCGGATCGACGCGCTCACTTGAATCGGGTCGGACCAGCGGATACTTTGGTTGCCACTTCGACCCGCGATGTTCTTCGCGGTTGCCTCTACAAATAGTCGAAGGGAACCATCCCCTTCTTGGCGATTAAACACTTGCCAGACCAAATCGCCCTGCTCTAGCACCAGATCACTTCGAAGTTGAAGCGTTTTTGGGAATTGATTGGCCAGATGTGCCAAGTTAATCGCACCGCTGGTCGAAAGGGTCTGAGTGGGAAGCCGGCGAGTCGCTAAAATGTTGTTCAATTGATCGTAGTTAAGGATGCCATCGAAATCCGAGTTTCCAAAATCACCTTTGATCTTCAGTTGGTCAAAGGCAAGCCCCGCAGGATTCATTTCAAACCCGCCCGAAACGTCAAGCATTTGTTGACGAAAGACGTCGCCAGCTAAATAGACAGGGTCGGCGAATGCCAAGCGATCAATGCTGACTTTCGCGGTGGCGACTTGAATGAAATCACCATACCAATTAGATACACCTGAAACGCTTCCGGTGGCCAAGCCGCTTAGTTGCATGTCGGGCATGTAGCGGCGGGCAATCGAACGCCCCAGACTTGCTGCCACTTGATCTAGTTTGGCGGAGAAGGCGATTCCACCCTGTGCCGTACTGACATTGAAGGCGGGTGAATTCTGGCCCGGAATTTTCAAGGTTTGCATCGCTTGGATCAGCGCCGCTTGGTCGCCGATGGTTAAGGTCGCTTGGCATTGGCCGGCAGGCAAGTTTTGGTTGGCGTCCACTAACGATGCGACCGTTTGGATCTGAATGTCGTTCGCATTGTTGCGCACGTGAATTTGGCCGTTAATGCCCGTTGCTAACCAGCGCTGATTGTCGGTTCGGCTTTCCAGCATCGCTTCGCTGTTGGTGATATTGACCACCATTTCAGGAACTTGAGTACTAGACGGTTCGCTGGACGGTTCGCTGAGTTGAAAGATAAAATCTTCCCAGTTGCTGCCATCACTTCGCCAATCCACTCGAGCGGCGGCGCGGTCGATCTCGATTTCACTGATCGCCGCCGTGGAGACAATCTGCCAGAGAGTCTCTTTGGTCTTTAGGGAACCCACTTGGGCCATCAGTGTTCCATCGGGCGCACTCAATCGCACATCGCGAACCCAAACAGGTGACCACCAAGACAAATTTCGTTTGGCAACGTTCAGTGTTCCCCATTTGCTGGGGAAGAATTGACTGATCGCCCAGTCGCCTAAGGACGTATGGCTTACGATTTGGGGTGCAAAGACAGCACCGCCCACCAGCAAACCTAATACGAATAGAACCAAGCGACCACGAGTCAGAAAACTTGACCGTTTCTGAGCGGATTTTTTGCGACGGGATTTATGGACAGACGACTTTTCCAATTCGTTTTCTAGATCTTCGTCCAAGCGAATATTGCGTTTTTCGTCTGACACTTTCAATGCTCCTTAGGTCAATAGCTAGCATGCAGTGCAATGGCGCGCACCACCAGCGAGAGTAATCACTTGTACCAAGAAGTGACTGAAGAAACAATTTCGAAAAATGCTTAATGCCTCCCCCATGTGCTAGCGTTTCCTGATCACAAACGCTGCAGTAGGAACCCAGCCTTTACCGCAGCAAAATGGGGCGCTGAATTTGGGGATCCAAAGTCATGCGTTCAGGCAAGTGCGAAAGTGATCGCCAGCTAATGGCGAAAATGTTGGTAGTGGACAGGGGCAGCAGTTTTGGGTCCGGGCTAATCGTACCAGGGCGCAGAGAAATAGCCCGAGTCCTCTCGAGCTATTTCTGCGTGATACCACCAGTAAACCAAAGGGACGGGCCGCGCGGGTTGGTGATCCTACCGCGAGCGGTCACCGCCCAGTCATCACCGCCCAGTCATTAACTCTAGCTAAGCGATCGACGTGACTTGGTATGCCAAACGCTGCGTCTATTCTTCTAACAGCAACGTCTCAAGTGCCTTGTCACGAGCGGCGGCATCTTGAAAGTCCAACGCGCGGTAATAGGCTTGGGACTCTGCTTCGCTTAAGTCTTCGGATTGAATGATCTTCACCAGCCAATCTGAGGTGGCAGTTGCCCGACTGCGCCAAATAATTTCGCGGCTTCGGGCGGAATTCCAATCATCTTTCACCGCATCTAACCACAACGCCAAGCATTGATCCCACTTATTTTCGGCTGCGATTCCAATGGCTTCCAGTTCCCAACGATCGCCAACAGTATGCTGTTGGGCTAGAGTTAGCCACAACCGGCAAGCCTCTTCTGACTGTAGGTTTCGCAACGCGACAGCGACCTCGCGTCTTACCTGAGGTGAAGCATCTGAGCACAGCGGTGACAAAAATGTTTCGTTTGCCCAGTCCATTTGCCGAGCAATTCGAATGCCTACGATACGAAGGTTTGGATCTTCGGACTTCAAGGCCCAGTCAACGTACGTTTTGCCAATCGAAGGTGTTTTGCCCAGTAACCAAAGTGCCCGTGCTACCATTCGGGGGTTTGGATCGGAGAGCAATGACTTTAAGGCAGATTCGGCATTTGCCCCCATGCCTTGAAGTGCTTGATGCGCCATCGCCCGGACACTCAATGCCGGACTTTTTAACGCAATCGCGGCTCCGGTGGCGGTGTCAAAGTCGTATGCAGGAACTGCGTAGGGCACACCTTCGGGCGCGAAACGGAAAATCCGGCCTCGAGCGGTGTCTCCCATGCCATGGCCACCCACGCCTGGATCGTACCAATCGCTGACGAACAATGAACCATCCGGTGCCACGCACGGATCTACGGGACGAAACCATTGATCGCGGCTGCCTACAGCAATATTTTCGGTCGTGGCGGTGAAGCCAGCGCCACTGGGTTCAACTGGATAGCTGCGGACTACATTTGGCCCGGCATCGCAATGAATCATCTGATCCCAAAACTTCTTCGGCAGCAGTCGGCCTTCATAAACCGTCATCGCGCAAGGTGACCCGGCGCCCGTCTGAAGCAAGTTGGGGACCACACCAGGATCGTTCAAGTGCCAATGCCGCAGCGGGATTTGATCAGACATGCCAGTTCGAGCGACAGACCACATTTCGCCCGTAATTTGGTCGCGATAGCCGTAGTTGCCAAATTCAGTGACGAAGTTGATCCGAACGCCTCGGTTTCCATCGTCGTCATTGTCGCTTTGCCAAAGCGAGCCAAAGCTGTCGATTGCGGTTTCATAATTATTGCGAAAGTTGTGCCCTAGCACTTCGAACTGGCTACCGTCAACGTTGCAACGAAAAATCATGCCGCCATAGTAAGGCTTGCCGTTGTCGATCACTTCATGACCGGTTTTATCCACCACAATCTTGCCATCTGCGTCATAGACAGCTTTACCCGTATTCCCAAAGTTCCAATACAGTTTTCCATCAGGACCGTACAAGAAAGAATGAGCGGAGTGATCGTGCTGCGGTTGCCCCGTGTTCGAAAATAGCAATTTCTTTTCGTCCGGAACGTCATCGCCATCGTTGTCGGTGAACATCCAGATGTTTGGTGAGGCTGAAACGATGACGTGCTTTCCGAACACACAGATGCCCATTGCAGAATCAATGTCACGACCTTGGTAGAAAATCTTCTTTGTGTCCGCAACGCCGTCTTTGTCGGTGTCTTCCAAAATTAGGATTCGATCCCCTTCAGGTCGTTCGCCGTTGTGGGATCGATAGTTGATCACTTCGCAAACCCAAATGCGACCTCGGTGATCGATGTCCATATTGGTCACCGAATAGATATCAGGTTCGGCTGCGAATAAGGTAGCCTTTACGCCCTGAGCCAAATCCAGTCCAGCGATCGCCTTGTCCGCGGTTCTGTCGCCGCCGGCAACATCCTTGGGCGGTTCTTGGTCAAAAATTTCAAAGAGGACTGTCGAACCACAACCCTGAGCGGTGCCACCATCATCCAATGCCGCGATGCCCGTTATTCGGTCAAAACCCGGGGGCAATTGGAAATGGATTACCGAATTGGCATGGGTACCCAGTCCTGAGGGGTGCGGTTTTCCGCCGACGCTTAAGGGTGTTCCGTTCGCATTGACATTTCGTCCAACGTTGCCAAAGCCGGACGTCGCCGACTTCCAATTTAGGTCGCTCAGCGATTGGGTTTCACTCTTGCCAATCAGTTTGATATCAATCCAGTCTGCCCAGTCGCAACCCAAACCGTCCCCTGCGTCTTGGACAACTAGGTACAAATCGGTCTTGCCCTGGATGTTAAAATCAAACGGTTGGCTTGTTTTACTAGCGGAAAGAACTTCGGAGCGAAACAGTGGTTCGACCAGGTTCGTCGTGCCCTGTTGCTGGAAGCGATTAATTGGGATCGTTTGCCCAGGCTTCTCTTGCTTGAACCGGTTCGATTGGGCGTTCGTCGGCAAGTTCGAATGGTTGCTTGACAACGCGGGTGTGTTTAAGGGTTCGTCACCGTAGGTGTCAGGCGCTATGATGCCTGACAGTCCGATGATTCCCGCGATCACCAGACACTTAGCGATCGGGGATTTTGGACGATGCCATTGGCTTCGTTTCGGTGGTGGCGAATTTGAAAGAAAGTTGGAACTCACGATCTGATCCTTATTGCAGTAGTTCGACGACGGCTTTGCAGACATTCTTTGTCCACTGGCGTTTCACCTTCTGCCACCCTTTGAAGCAGGCACGGGCATTCGTTACAGCAGTTGCTTTTGGACGTTAGCAAATGAAGAACTTGCTTGGCCGTTTGGTTCGTAGGTAGGCTTGCCGGTGGGAATTTCAGACCCGTAGTATACACCGCCGCTTGGTAGAATGTTGTTGGATTGCAGAAATCCGTTTTTGATAAAGCTAAGGATTCGAAGCTGCTCAGCTGCTCGAGAAAGTTGCGGGTCAGGGAACCGGCGGCGCTAACGTAAGGCAAGTAGCAAGCGTTGGGTAAGGTGCGTTTCTCTTGATCCGAATTGTCAGGCCTGTTTTGTCGGGCTGCTTTTCTGGGCTGATGTTGCGGGGCCAATTCTGTTGGGCAGCAGCGGTTCTGATTGACGGGCTCAAGCGGATGCGGTAAACCTCTTTGTGCCGCTGGGGTGTCTAGATGCCGTTGGTTGGGCGGCATAAAATTTTTCGGGACAGCACGGGCGGCTGGTGGTTGCAGTCAGGTTTTTAAATACGGAATCGAAATTCGTAATCCCGTGTTGGCCGGTGGTTTGTCGTGAAGTGATAAGTGTCTTTCTGAAGGTGACCAAATGATCATTGATTCGCTAAATCGCTGGGTTCATTACCGCCGATTGCATCCGCACTTTGTTACCGCGTTTGAATACTTGAATAATGCCGTTTGGAATCAAGTGGCAGACGGCCGACATGCAATCGTCGGAGATGCAGTGTTTGTGATTCTAGCAAGCGATAGTGGGCGAGGCCGTGATGCCTCGCCATTGGAATCGCACCGTAAGTTTATTGACATTCAGTACGTGATTTCTGGCGGTGATGAAATGGGATGGCTGCCGATTGATCAATGCAGCGATATTTCGATGCCCTATGACCCCGAACGTGATCTCGCGTTCTTTGGCAACGACCCAACGGTCTGGTGCCCGGTCGCGGTTGGTCAGTTCGCAATCTTCTTCCCCAGCGACGGGCACGCGCCATTGGCAGGTAGCGGCCCGATTCGCAAAGCCGTCATCAAAGTTGCGGTTGAAAGTGAATAACGTTCCCAGGTGAACCCAACCGTTGAGCTTGGTGAGTTGAGTGAAACGACGGGCTTGACCAGGGCGCTGGCGAGTCCAGAGAGGCTGTTTCTAGGTTGGAAAACAGTCGGAGTCGACTAGGTTGAATCACCGCAGGTTCCAGCTGTCCAGTGCTTCAGCCCAGTGATAGGGTGCAGTTGGGCGTAATGGATACAAGTGCATTTGGCTTACAAGAGAAGATTCTTTGGGAAAAATTGAGTAGGATGCTAATCTTTGATGTGGCCCAGGCAAGGTTGTTTTTTGCGGTTAATCGCAATCCGTCGATGATGGAAGACGGCAATGTTTGTGGGCCATTTTTGCTGGTTGTGCTTGCCGCAACCGTGGTTGGGAATGTAGCGATCGTTTTGGGCATCGACCGGATTCCGAGATTCACTTGCTAGGATAAAAAGATCATGAAGAAGCCGAAGCGGTACAACACGTTTGGAATGATAGTGGTGTTGTTGATTTATTTCACCAGCCAGGGTTCTAGCGAACTATGGGGACAGACGGCATCATCTTGGCCGCAATTTCTTGGGGCACAGCGAAACGGCACATCGTCTGAAACCAATTTAATTGATCGCATTCCCGTCGACGGCTTGCCAACGTTGTGGCGAGTTGCTGGTGGTGTGGGAATGTCTGCCGTGGTCGCTGATGGCAGTGACGTGGTCACAATGGTCCGCCGTGCCGGGCGGCAAGTGGTTTTGTGTTTGGATGCAGCGACTGGCAAACAGAAGTGGACTTACGACTTGGCGCCAGCCTACAACAATGCGATGGGCAACGGCACTCGGGCAACCCCGACGATTACCAAAGATTCAGTGGTCGTGTTTTCAGGTGAAGGCATTTTGGCAGCAGTCAATCGTCAGACCGGGCAGAAGCTGTGGCAAGTGGACACGTTAAAGACCTTGGGTGGCGAAGAGGCCGAATATGGAATGGCCAGCTCGCCATTGGTTGTGGATGGGAAAGTTTACGTAACCGTCGGGGCGGAACAAGCATTGATTGCGGCACTGGACTTGGCCACTGGCAAAATGGTTTGGAAGTCAGGAAATGGGGCGACAGGTTACAGTTCGCCCGTTCTCTTGAATTTGGCCGATCAGCCGACTGTGGTCGTCTTTGGTGGCGAAGCGTTGTTCGGCTTTGAACCAGCATCTGGAAAGCAGTTGTGGCGATACGACTTTTCCACCAATTACAACTGCAACATCGCGTTGCCGATCCAGATCGGTCAGGACTTGTTCATTTCGGCGGGCGAAGACCATGGAAGCGTGCGACTAAAAGTAAGTCGAAGCGGGGAAACCTTTTCAGTCAAGGAAGTTTGGTCGTCGCTGGGCAAGCGTAGTCCATTTCGCAACGAGTGGCAAACGTCACTTGTTATCGGCCAGCATCTCTATGGAATGGATAACGTTGGTGGAGCGGGTCCGATCACCCATTTGACTTGCATTGACGCTGGGACCGGAGAATTGGTTTGGCGTGAAGCCCGTTTCGGCAAGGGAAACTTTTCCTTCGCCGATGGTAAGTTATTCATCGCCACCGTAAAAGGCGAACTAGTGTTGGCTAAAGTGGACAGTAAGGGATATCAAGAGCTGGGTCGTCAACCGTTGCTGTCAATGACTCGTCAATCGCCAACGCTTTGTGCGGGAAAACTTTATTTGCGAGACGACAAAGAGATTGTCTGTGTCAATGTCGCCAAGTGAGTTTGACCGAGTAAACGCGATCGAATTTTCCTGGCCATCATCTTCCCAACCGGCCGTTTTATTCAGTCGCTGGACAGCAAGCAGAGAGGCGATTTTCTTTTCGCTTTGGTGATGGGTGATGCCGAATTCATCAAAGCTTCAAGCTTCGTTCATTCGATCTTCTTGATCAAAGTATACACTCGAGAGCGTGTAGTCAGCCGCATGGCTGTTTCGCTTTAGGAATCATAGATCGAGGTTGAACAATGAAGAACCGCAGTGCGTTTACATTGGTTGAGTTATTGGTGGTGATTGCCATCATTGGCATCTTAATGGGCTTGCTTTTGCCAGCGGTACAAATGGCCCGCGCTGCAGCGCGAACCGCTGACTGCAAGAACCGAATTCGCCAACTCTCTTTGGGTGTAGCAAACTTTGAATCTGCCAAGCAGGTTTATCCGCCTTCGGTCACCACAATCGCAGGCGATTCCAAATTTCAACGCGGATCCATTTTCCTTCACTTGTTGCCCTATCTGGAACAACAAAATCTGTTGGATCAAACTTCGGGAACCGGTGATTACTATGGCGTTTACCGGGAAAGAGTGAGTTTTTTTCGCAACCCGGACGATTGGTCGTTGGGTTCAGAAGGTCAGGTCGAGCATACGCCTTGGGGCCTTTATGGTTTGATTGGATATGGGGCCAACTATGCAGCCCTGGGTTCAATTCGACCCGCAGGACGCGACATTCGCCGGGTCAGTTCGCTGCGTGACGGAACTTCCAACACTCTGTTTTTTGCCGAACGTTATCAGTCGATGAAAAATGCAGATGCCTATTCCAACAATGATTATTGGTACTACAACATTTGGGCGTACGGCGAAGAATATTGGTACGAATGGAATCCTGTTTTTGCCGCATACATCACCGGTCCAGAAAGCAAATTTCAAGTTCGACCGACAGAAGGTACCGATATTTCCACAGTCAATCCTTTGTTAGCGCATGCTCCTCGCAGTGCTGGCATTCTTGTTGGTTTCGGCGACGGCAGTACCTCTATGATGGGTGCTGAAATTGATCCAGTCGTTTGGTGGGCGGCATGCACGCCAAAGGGCGGCGAAGTGGCCGCAATTCACGAATAGTCTCTGCCGCTGCGACTGATGTTCGAAACCGTCGTGGGGTTGAAGTGAGCCATAAGTTTGGCTGAACGTCGATGCGGTATCGACGTTCAGCTAGTTCTTTTCTCTGGATTGACACTGTCCCCTGTGTCCCCTGTGCCCCCTGTGCCCCCTGTGCCCCTTGTGTCCCCTGTGTTGAGAAGTTTGAGAGGCGTTTGACGTATGTCCTATGTGAAGTTGAGGCCGTGGTTGCCGCTATTACCATTGGTCTTGTTGTGTGCCTCATGCGGTGCCGAGGAGAAATTTCAAGCAACCGGTAAGTTGGAGATGAATGGAAAACCCGTCTACCCAGCGACTTTGATTCTGAAAGACGAAAAAGGAACCGTGCTGTCCATCAATGTGACCCGAGACGGCAGTTTTCGGTTGATGGAAGTTCGCAAAGCAAAGTACGTGGCCGCCATTCAGACCCCCCAAATTAGCGAACGTAGGGGGCGGAAGCAATCCGGCGGTTGCTGCCCAAAGTGGTACGGGCGAAAAACGACGCGAGGCCATTGTGCCTGAAAAATTTAAGAACGTTAGCAACAATATTTCAGAGAAATACAACCGTTTTGATACCAGCGGTTTGTCTTATGACTTTTCCGAAGGTGTACCCAGCGACTTGACGATTGATTTGTCGAAATAGGAAACCTAGCCCTTAAACAAGCGATGTTTTCTTCGTGCGAAATTAAAGAGCCGCGCAACGTCCGTGCCTGATTGGTCGTTTAAGAGTTTGCAAGAATTCTTGACGACCTAACACGGAAGGTTTCGGGTGAAAAATAATATCCCAAAAAAGTTAAGCAAACGCAAACGTCGAATTCTACGGCGTCTGAAAAAAGCCAATCAAACGAAGTATCAAAAAGCAGCTTCGGGATTGGGGCCTGAACTGGGTCAAAACGGATTGAAATATGAGTTGGCTAATAAAACTCAGGGGATCGTCTATGGCGGTATTCCCTTGATGATCAATTTGGCTCAGAAACTTGGGCTCACTGGTGCCATTGATCGCAGGCTTCACTTACTCAAATACCATCTGCCTTATCACGAGTCAGATCATGTGATGAACTTTGCGATCAACGCGCTGTGCGGCGGGAGTTGTCTGGAAGACATGGAGCTTCGCCGCAACGACGAGAATTTCCTCAACGCCGTCGGAGCCGATGCGATTCCCGATCCGACGACTGCGGGTGACTTCTGTCGGCGATTTACGGAAGGCGACACAGACGGCTTGCATCGGGCGATCGACGACGCTCCGATCCAGGCCGACGAACGTAAAAGAGCAAATCGTGAGAGCACGCGGCTATGAGAATCTGAAGCTCAACCACGAACACGTTGCCGAGTTCGACTATCGTCCGGCTCGTTGCAAGAAGACTTACCGGATGGTGGTGATCCGCAAGAACATCTCCAAAGAGAAAGGGCAGGAGCGCTTGTTTGACGAGATTCGTTACTTCTTCATCACCAACAACCGCTGCCATCAAAAGAACTTGATCGCGCAACTTTCGGCGCTGCGGGCGCTTCACTCGCCGATCGACAACTTGACCAGCAACTGGGCTTACATGCTGATGCTGATGACTTCGCTGGCGTGGACGCTCAAAGCCTGGGCGGCATTGACGGTTCCAGTCACAGGCCGCTGGAAAGAAAAGCATGAAGCCGAACGCGAAACGATCTTGCGGATGGAGTTCAAGGCGTTCGTCAACGGAATGATTCGCGTTCCCAGTCAGGTGGTTCGCAAGTCGCGGAAACGAATCCTGCGTGTCATGAGTTGGAACCAGTGGTTACCGACATTCTTTCGGTTGTCGCAGGCTCTTCAGCTTTAGGCGACGTCGGCGACTCCCGAAACGGATCGCTAAAAGAGCTTGGTCAATTCGGTCGACCGCCCCGCACCTTTCACCGCCTAACCATGAACACACCAATAACTTGAAGCAACCAAAGTTCGAAACTAAACGTCGCCTTCGACAGGCAACGGAAGTTCCGCGCCTTCAATTGCACTACAAAATACGCATAATGATCGCTTGTTTAAGGACTAGTGCTTGAACGAGTTGGTGGGCGTTTGTCCGTCCCAGTCGCCTCCAGGCCAGCTGATCCGGGCGTCCGCGACGGCGTCCAGGAAGGTGGTATACGTTCCTTTTCGGGCCCAGGCCACGGTTACGACAAAGCGACCCTGGTCATCCGCAACCCCTGAAAACTTTTGTTGCCAGGACTTTCGCTTCAAGACACAATCCACGTAGGCACCGGGAACCGGATTCCCGCTTTGGGTTTCGCGAACGGTAACGGTCACCCGTAAATCTTTTCTGCCATTGAGTTGCGAATAAGCGATCGTGGCTCGAATCGGAAAACCTGGTGCTGCCTCTTCGGCCGCGATCACGCCCGAAATGGAATCTACCAAACCGTACCCATAGTGATCGAGACTGCCGATCGGCTCCTCGGCTGTGGTGCGAAGCAACGCTCGGGTGCCGCTGCTGGTCAAGTCAGGCTTGGCCGACAGCAGTAAAGCCGCAACGCCTGCCGCATGGGGCGAGGCCATCGACGTGCCACTGATTTGGCGGTAGCCTGGCAAAAAACCCGATTCAGAATCGGTCCGCCACAGCGGCCACGTGGATCGGATCAGCACGCCAGGCGCCGATATTTCCAGATCGGGACCGGTACTGGAAAACCCTGCTCGGATGTCGCTGGCGCTTGTCGCCGCCACGGCCACCACGGCTGGAAATCTTGCCGGGTAACGAATGTTGTCGCCAATGCCGTCGGCATTGCCGGCATTCCCGGCGGCGGCGATGTGAATCATTCCTCGTGCATAGGAGTTCCGAAAAGCCGCTTCGAGCAACGTGCTATTGGAAGTGCCGCCGTAACTATGATTGGTCACCCGAATCAAGGAATGTCCAGGCTTGAGCCCCGCCAAAACTTCCGCATTGTGTTGGACGCACCATTCTAAAGCCGAGATTATTCCACTCCAAGAGCCGCTGCCGTTGGCCCCCAGAACTTTAAGTGCATAGAGATCGACGTCCGGAGCGACTCCCACTACACCCACATCGTTCCAACCGGCCGCAATCGTCCCTGCGACATGCGTTCCATGGTAGTGGTCATCAAAGGGATCGTTGTCGTTGTTGATATAGTCATAGCCGCCGCGGTAGTTGTGGGCAAATTCGGGGTGAGTGTAATCCAGCCCGCTGTCTAAAACGGCCACCCCAATATTGGTACCGCTATTAGGTAGCAGCGGCAATTCTACAGGGTTGCCATCAATGATCTCGTATCCACGGTGGACCCAGCCAGCGCCGATCCGATCAACGCCCCACCCGTTTTGCAGCTCAACGAGGCCCTCATCGACAGCCACCGGGCCGACGTGCCCAATCGCAAACGCGATTCCGTCGGGTTCGATAAGCGCCACGTTCGGATTGGCTTTCAACGCATCCACGGCGACTTGGGGAATGCGGGCAGCGACGGCGGGAACGAGCGAGTAACTGGCTTTCACCACACCGCCTTGGCCGCGAATGATGGCATGTTCGTTGGGTCCAGGTGTCTGAGCAAAACCAATCAGCACATCGACCATTGCGGGCCGCCCACCCCCCCCGGCAACTTCTTTATACTCTATTCTCAGATTTTCTTGGTCTTGTGCCAACAACGGCACCTGACTCGCAAGCAAGCCCAACCATAGAAATGGAAACAAATAAGTCAGCACACGTTTCATGGAAACACTCCCTACGACGATAACGGAACTCGGAATCCTACGGCAGAACAAACAGACCGGCCCGCCAATGAACTCCGAATACCAACTTGTTTTTCAACACGTGGCCTTCGAATTTTTCTTTTGAGGAAGCCGCGCCGTTGCTCCTGGACTACCTCTGCAAAACGGTCGCGATATCGGTCGAAGAATGGTTCCGATTTTTGGGTCTTTTATCTTGCAACGCTTCACGATGTGGATCAAACGATGCGGCAATCCATAGAAGTGGCCATTCACCACCAAAACGCGGACCGCCGACCAATGGGCGGTTGAGGCTGTGTATGGCGCCAAGTTGGAATTCGCGTAGTTCGCTCCAGCAATCGTGAACGAATCTCGCTCGCTCCAACCGTGAACGGTTCCCGAGCTAGATTTGTCGAGAACGACGGCGGATGGCAAATCCAGTCGCCAGCGCCATCAGCACAAGACACGACGCAGGCTCTGGTACGGCTGCCCAAGTATTGGCGACGAAGATGCCGGACGTTCCATCGGTAAAGCTCAAGAGAAAGGCTAGTTGCCCCTGATTGTTAAATTGGTTGCGGATCCCATCCTCGCCTCCGGAATATAGCGGAGGATAAATCGAAACGTTACTGATCGTCCGCCAGTCTGCGTCGTTCAAATCGCCACTGATGTTGAACTGTTCGCCCCTGCGGACTAGCAAGTGCAAGTCCCCTTCCAAGTCACTCGCCCACAGCCCGCGATTGTTGGTGGTGTCAATTCCACTGCCCGTCAAGCCACCAATGAAAGCAATCTGGCCCGAGGAATTCACAACCAAGCTGGAGAGCGTACTGAAATTAGCGGTCGAGTCCAAGTCAGGAGCCAAGTCGCCTTCCCGCGCCAACAATGACAGACTGCCGTGACTCTCTTGCCAGAAGCCGCGATCGTTTGCCGTGCTGACGCCGGCTCCCTGCAAAGTGGCTTCGAAGTAAGTTTGCCCCATGCCGTCGATCATCATTCGTTCACCAAAACTAAAATCCTTAAATTGGACTCCAAAGCCTGTGCCCGCCGCTTGCTGACCCGTACGAGCCACCAAGGACAAGTCTCCGCTGGCGTCGGACCAAATGCCATTGTCTTCAGTGCCACTGCTGAGTGTCGCCCAAAATGCGACAGCCCCTGAATCGTTTGTCACTGGCGGACCAAAGTAGTCAAAACTACCGTTTGTGCCTGGAGCGGACTGAAAACTTGTGGCCCGCAGTTCCGGTTGGGTGGTTGGCACAACCCAGACTCCATCGTTTTGATGTGTTCCATTAGAAATAATACTGGCGTTGAATGCAATCTGTCCGGACTGATTGACGGTCAATTGGTTGGCCAGATTCCAGAAGGTGCCCGAGACGACGCCCGGTGCCGCGTTCCCTCGCTGCGCGACCAACGAAACCTGTCCTTGATCGATTCGCATCATCAAGTTGCTGTTAGTGACATCAACTCCGGGACCAGAAATATTAACCGAAAATGCGGTTTGACCATTCAGGTTTCGCGCGATGTTAGGATAGAAATACGTGTAGCGAAAGTCGGACCCGAAGCCCGGCACTGAATCGCCTGCTCTGCCAATGCCTGAGATCGAAAACGTGGTGGGATCGATGCCCCATAATCCTTGGTTATTTGACGAATCGGTTCCTGTCCCCGCGAGGGTAGCGGTAAACAGGCCACCCTGGGAGTTGGAAAATGGTGACATGAACTCGAACTTGTCAAACACAGTATCCGGTGCGGCCCCGGAAACTTGATCACCTCGTCGAGCCACATTGACCAGTCCGCCTTCGTGTCCCATCCAAATACCACGATCGTTGGCAGCGCTGACTCCGGTTCCTGTTAGTGTCGAGAAAATACTAACTTGACCGTTCTCGTTCACGCTGTAGTTGGAAATCGTGTTGAAGAAGACGCCTTGCCCCAGTCCGGGACCTAACGCTCCGTCGGTACCACTTAAAGCGCGGGCTTGAATTTGAAACGGTTGACTCCAAGCCAGCGGGGACAAGCCAAGATGGGCGAACAACAACGTCGCGATGAATACCCCAATTCGAATTCCCGAGATCATTTTTATCTTCATCATCAATGCACCAAATTCTTCCAAAATTGCCGAAGCCGTACTTGCCCCGCGCGAAAACTTGCGTTGCTAGAATCTGACGACATCACGAAAATTTGTGTCGCCTAGAGAACGCTATGCGCCTATTCCGAAACTAACTCTGTAAAAAATGCCAGCAGCGGTCCAGTTATTTTTTAAAACGGAGTGGATTTTCAGAAATAATCTCATTCAGCCCTATTTCGAGCTCAAATTTTGCGAAACTCGCAATATTACGACTAAGGATTGGTCGTCAAATAACTGCCTGGTTTTCGTGCATCGCAATACCGATACCGATACGAGTTTTCGGGTTTTCGGGTTTTCGGGTTTTTCGAAACCGGACGCTCCGCAATCGAGAAGTTCAGGCGGGACCATTCCTAATTCTCTGGGTTCTGTGCAAAATAGCGGCGCATGGCGGGGTCGAATTGGCATTCGATGGCAACTTCAGCTCCCAAGTTTTCAGCTCGCTGCAGCCAGGCCTGAACCCGCTTGTGCTCGGAAGTCACAAGTGCCGGGTTGGTCGGGTGCAACGCGACCGCCATTTCAGCCAACCGCGCTCGCAAGCCAGCGGCCACGCAAAAGTCGGAGGTGTCATTGGAAAGTTGGGACTCGAAGTCCTTGACCAACTTTTTAGCTTGCTCCCAATCCCCTCGCTGTTGGGCTTGTCGAACTCGCACGCGAAACGTCTGCGGATCGCGGGCCCCACCTTGCTTTACCAGCCATTGCTCGAATTCTGGGAGCAGTTCCGCTTCTCGGTCGGATCGTTTCAACTCTTCATAAACGGCAATCAACTGTTTCAGGCAAACGCCCTGAAATGGATGCAGTGGATGGTTTTTGCGGAGCTCCGGCAGGGCTCGCTCCATTCGCTCAGCGGCCACGATCGGCTCGCCTCGGAGCCAATCCGCTAGGCCCCAATTCACAAGCACGCCGAGGGTGCTGGCGTGACTTGGCCCCAGTTCTTCTAGGCGGGCTTGATAGGCTTCGGAAAATAGTTCAACCGCCAAGTCGTTGGGTTGTTGTTCAAGATAAATAGATGCCAAGTCACTGGCGGCAATGCCCAGCAATTCATGACCGCGATAGTCGCGGCGTAATGTTGGTAACACAGCCTCGAGTAAGGTTTGGGCCGCATCACGATTGCCTATCCTACGGTAACAATTTGCCAGGCGAACTTGCGACTGAAGTAGCTGGGACTGTTGATCGGGCACAACATCGCGATATTTGTCAACCAGTTCTTTCAGAGGCGTAATCGCCGCAGCATATTGGCCGAGGTTCATGTGAGCCTGTGACAAACAAAGGAGAGCGACCTGGGTAAATTCGTGATCGGGATGGTTTTCCTTGAGCTTCCGCAAAACTTGACGATAAGTAGAGATCGCCCGTTGTGGTTGGCCCGCTTGCAGCCAGCAATTTGCCAAATTCACTCGCACGCCGAGGGTGAAGACATGATCCGGTCCCCGGAGTTCATTGCTCAGCGTGAGGGTTTCCTGGTAAACTTCGGTGGCCTCGTCCAAGGCTCCCTTGGCTTTTAAGACGCTGGCCAAGGCATTCATACCATTTAGGGTGAACTCATGCTGCGAGTACTTTTCTTTCAATGTCGGAATGGCATTCTCTAGTAAGCTCTCGGCCTCGGCGACCTGTTGCTGATCTTCCAAGACCATCGCCAAATTGACCCGAGTCCCCAACGTCGTGATGTGATCGTCGCCTAAAACATGTTGTTGTTCTTGTAACAACTGACGTCGGATCTTCGTCGCGGATTCGAACTTGCGCAATTTTGCTTCGACCGTTGCCAGAGCGCTCAACGCCCTCCACGTCTGGGGATGACCGGTGCTATATTCTTTGTTCTGGACGACGACAACCTGTTGCAACATCGCTTCTGCTTCGTGGTATCGACCAAGATCGGTGTAGACTAAAGCGAGGTTCATCTGCGTGAAGCGAGTCTTCGAGTGGTCCATTCCCAATCGGTCCCGATGAGTCGCGAGGACACTTTCATACTTTTCAGCGGCTTGAGCATGTCTTCCTTGAACCATGTCCAACCCCGCTCGACTGGCCAAGCAGTTTTCCGTATACGCATGCTTAGGGAACTCGAGTTGAAGTTGTTCCCAAGCTTGATTAAGTACTTGTTCGGCGGCGGCAAAATCACCACTATCCTTTTCGGCGATCCCTAAATTGACCAACGATCCGAGGGTCGTGACATGAGCGGCTCCGAGGTGTTTCAAGGCCAATTCATACGCGAGGCGAAATTGCTCGCGGGCTGTCTCGTATTCGCCTAGGTGTTGATACGAAACTCCCAGAACACGCCGCAGGTCGATCTCGACTTCCGGCTGGTCGCGGAATTTTTGACCGATAAATGGTAGGGCTTGGTCAATGGCAGCGCGCAACGAAATCTCGCGTCCTTGTCCACCTTCAATACCTTCCGGGCGACTGGCTGCCAGGATGTTCTCCTCTAGAAAGCCCAAGATAGCCTTCGCTTCGGCCGCACGTTTGACCGCTCGCTGACGCGCTTGCACCTCCTGCTCTCGGGCCAACTCGGCTCGGCCCTGCATGGTTTCCGCCGCACGCTTGGACTGCTCCGCCTTGTATAAGGCCGTCGATAATTTTTGCGATTGGTTCCACAACAGAACGCTGGTGACAGCGGCGGTCAGGCACAACAGGACTGCCGTAGCGGAAATGATCGTGACCACAGCGATGTGTCGCTGACACCATTTCAGCCCGCGCTGCCAGTAGCTGGGTTGGCGTGCGAGAATCGGCTCATTTTTCAAAAAACGACGTAAGTCAGCGGCTAGTTCGAATGCGGACGAATAACGTTCCGAGGCTTCCTTGGCCATCGCTTTCGCGACGATGATCTCCAGTTCGACCGGTAGTATGTGATCCAATTTGCGAATCGAGGGAGGCTCGCGATACAAAATGTCATGGAGCAACAGTTTACGATCACCGCTGGGAAAAGCAGGCTCGAGCGTCAACAATTCGTAGAGGGTCACGCCCAAAGAGTAGATGTCGCTGCGAAAGTCTACTAAGCACGCTTGTCCTCCGGCTTGTTCTGGGCTCATGTAGCGAAGGGTACCCAACAAATCGCCACTGACGGTCAAGGTCTCATTGGATTCGATATGAGCCAAACCAAAATCGGTGAGCCAAATTTTCCCGCCCGCATCAAACATCAGATTGGCGGGCTTGATGTCGCGATGCACCACCCCCGCTTGGTGAGCATGGTGCACGGCATCGGCCACGTTGCTGATCGTCTCAGCTACGGCAAAAGTCCAACTTGAATTTGGTTTGGAACGTTCCGTCGATCCCTTGGCCATGGGAACGGTCTCCGGTGCGGCGGACGACTGGCGAGACGGCGTTATTCCCAGCGAAACTTCTAAACTCGCTTCGTTCGAGTAAGCGTTCGAGTAAGCGTTCGAGGCACTTGGCGGAGTGCCGCGCGTCGGTGCTGGCGACAACCCATCCGCATTAATTTTGGCAGCGGTTGGTCCTTGCCGGTCACGACGTCTTGCTTGCACCACCCTTTCCAAAGATTGACCATCGATAAACTGCATCGCATAAAAATGGACGCCACGTTCGCAGCCGACGGAAAAAACGGGCACGATGTGTGGATGATGCAAAGAAGCGGCCGCGCGGGCTTCGTTTTGAAATCGCTGCATCCGCCGAGGGTCCAAGACACTAGCGAAGGGCAAGATCTTAATCGCGACTCGACGATTCAACGAAATCTGCTCGGCTTCGTAAACCACGCCCATCCCGCCTAGGCCAACTTCTCGCTGGATGCGAAAATCGCCCAAGACGCCGTTGACTAACTCATCCGCTGCTCCCCATTTTTTCGACGCCGTTGTCGGCGAACTGGGTCGCAACAAGGCCATTTCCTTCAGGGTGGGCAATATCTCCAGTAAACGCATCGCATGCTCAGGGGCCAGTTGCTGAAGCTCAGCAAGACTGATCTCTCGGCCCAACTCCAACTGTGCCGAGACCCGACACACAAGTTGGTCGAATGTCTCATCCACATCGGCAGAAATCAAAGATTGCAAATCGTAGTCGTCCATCAAGTTAGCTCCATACCTCGCGTTTTTAGCAAGCCATGAAGTCGTTCAATCGCCCGACGGTAGAGGGAACGAACGGCATCCACGCCTAGCGGCAAAATGACCGCAATTTCGTTGAATTGCAACTCTTCCAAGTGCCGTAAGACCACAATTTGTCGGTAGTGGTCCGGCAAAGTCTGCAAGGAAATCATCAACTCTTGGCGTCGTTCTTCGCGAATCCGCCGTTGACTAGGACTCGACTCCTTGGCCGCAACCCATTCGGCCAACTGCATAACCGAACGCTCGGAGTCGAATCCCACACCGGCCTGTTCGCGTTTGACAGTTCGCTTGGCAGCCCCAATATGGCGACGATGCAGTTGGACCAAACGTTCCCACGCCAATTGCCGCAACCAAGGGTAGAAGGGAAAATTTCCTTGGCGGGCGAACTCTGGCAGTTTGATAGCCGCCTCAGCAAGAGCCTCTTGCACCACGTCCGACGCGTCCGCCCGGACGGCGACGCGGGGGTCAATGTAGACATCGACCATGCGACGCAACTTGGCACGGTAGCGTTCCAGCAAATGATTCACCGCTAGATTGTCGCCATCAACAACCCGAGCTAATAAATCTTCCGTCTCGTCAATCTTTGACATGAAGTTCACTCCAAATATCCGTTTTCCTACATCGTATTCGCTGGCGCCGAAAATTTTGCCTGGGCCCGGTAGTCACGTTCTGGAATTTGTATTGTGACACATTCTAACGCCGATCCATGTAAGGAACTTCTGCCAAAACAGGGTGGGGCGGTCGAAAATTCTACCAAAATGTCCAAAAATAACGCCGCAATTGGCCGGCGCACCACTTCCATTCGCGGAAATAAAAGGGTCAGCGACGGTCTTAACTTTAGTCAACAGTAGATTCCCAAATCATTTTGGAATTTCTTTCCGATCGAGTGGATTCCGCCGTGGTCGGGGCCAGCCCCAAACCCCGGGATTTTCTTGGCATGGCTCAAGTGTTCAATGATGTTTTGTTGCTTATCGCCGGGCGGCTGACTATCTTCTTCGTACTTGGCGTGGCGAAACGCAGCAAGCTCTGTGCGGACACAACCTGTCAGGGATATCCAAGTCGACGGTGCGTCAATGACGTTCAATCGGAGCGTTTAGGTCAGCAATGACTTAGACGCTCATTTTGTTCTGCCACATCTGGTCTGTCTTTAGCAGCAAGTTCAAGATCGTGATGAACTTTCGCATGCATGCCACGATCGCTACCTCTGTGGCCGCTAACGCACAGCGAAGTCGGAAGAAACGAAGTGCTGATATAGCGATTGGCCGCTTCTGTATTCAGGTTTTCGTCCGCAATCAACTCAACGGCCTCGCGCTGTTGCTCGGCCCGTGCAAAGCCGAAAAAAGCTTCAATCACGCTGGCTTTATCTGGGATTTCATCCAGA
>Ga0105050_10001083_pt1 | contig 41272 bp, 26 predicted proteins | sample FRY01_FD_78088 | JGI IMG/M metagenome (GOLD analysis project Ga0105050, IMG submission 78088) | Freshwater microbial communities from Lake Fryxell liftoff mats and glacier meltwater in Antarctica - FRY-01 | ecosystem: Environmental > Aquatic > Freshwater > Ice > Glacier meltwater ...
AAAAGGAAAATTAAAGAATTTATAAACCTAATTTTTTTTATAATTGTAGAATCTTTCAAAGTGGCGCAGTTTGACCGAAACAGGTGGCGTCATAACTCCGAAATAACCAACGCATACATAAATTGAAAATTTGGCACAGTTTATTTCATTAATAATATTTTCCTTTATGTTGTCAAAGTAAACTTCCATTGATAATTTTTTTTAAATTTAGTTAAAATACTCATTAGAAGAAATTTAAAATTTGCCACACCTATAGTTGGATTTTAAAGAACCCAAATTTGGATTATTTTTAATGGTTTTATGGAGTTGTTAATTCTCTTACGTTATTTAAAGCAAGCGGATATTATTATTCTAAATTTAACACGAATGGTGATCAACTAGAGTTCTTAGCTAATTTTAAAAACGATTAGCCTCTTTGAACATGGATCTCAACTAAAGTGCTATCTTAAAGTTAACCTAGACTGAACTTGGAGTATCCCTCTTTTAACCCTATTAATATTGCTCGGAATCCCTATTTTCAAATTCAAAGAGGGGGTTATTACTTCCATTTTAACGCCACATCCCTTGCCCCATTCAACTCATCTAATTTAACTATTAGCTTCTCACGGGCTCCCAAAGTAAATTTGGGATAAACACAAATAAATTGGACTTTTTGGCCTTTAATAACCACTTGTGGCATTTTAAACTGAAAGGTAGGGGAGAGGAGCAATTCTTGATAGGATGCCTTACGTCTATTATTGCCATTTACTTTGTAAAGGTTCAAGCTATTAATCTCAAAGTCAATTTGAGAGTTATTAGATATTTCAAAGAGTATGTAGACATCATTGATATAATAGATACTTTTGGTCATACGGATGGAGACTCCGTCTTTATATTTTATTTGGTCAAAAGGTCTAGGATTTCGGAGCAATTGGGAGCAAAGTTTGGAGTATTCTGTGCTTTTTGTAGTGTCCAATATACTTTCAATGTTTGGATGTTTTATTTCGAGTTTCGCGAATTCGGTGCCAATGGTCCTTTCATTGCCAATACTTTCAGCAGCTTCGATAAAATAATTAAGTTTTTCAATTTGCTGGGAGTAACGTAACAAATAGGAGTAAACCTCTCCATCGCCGGTAACCACCAAAAGATTGCTTTCCTCTCCAGGAGTGGCCTGCAGCAAACCAAAATATTGTTCTTTATCCCGGTTATAACTAAAGGCATAATTGGAGGAACCAGTAATTCCTTGGCGAATTGGATTAGGAAAAAACATGGAAACGGTCTTTTGTTCATTGGCGTAGATCGTGTCAATTTCCACAAGGTTTTGAGCTTGGGCATAAGTTGAAACCAAAAGAAAACTTATCAAGGCTAGTGAGTTTTTCATAGTAATAATAGTTTATAGAGATTACTTGGCTTTTAGAATTAGTTTGTAATTATTGACAACCGTCACTTTTGTACTTCTATTATTGCGTCGGAATACTTTTTTGATACCGCTTACTTGTGGAACACCGGTAATATTGATATCGTCCAGAACATCATCAACGACCTCGCTGGCGACTTCGCCCCTAAAACTGTTCTCCACATAAATACCCTCAAGTCCATCCTGTAGGTCAAAGGCCTTCAGTTTTACTGGAATGTGGTCGATATTATCTATATGTATGAGGGTCCGGTTGGGCTGAAAACTTACCACCCCATAGATCAAAGTGTTCCTTGGGATGGTCTTTAATCCCAGTTTTATCTCCTGCAGCAAACGCAACTGCAATCGGCTATTTGCCTTCACTACTTGATTGCCATCAACTTCAACATGAACATTCTGGAGATTGGGGGAAAAGGAAATTGGAATCGTTCGCGGATCTGAAGAAAAGAACAGCTGATGCTCCAAAGCCAGTTCCTTGGAGGATATTGGCTCTTGGATTTCCGGCTCAAGAGTATCTAGGACAGTAGCCTCAATTGGTCGTTCATTTGGAGAATCTGTTTTTCGATAGCTGCTTTGCGTATAATCGATCCGTCCATAACTGTAAATGCTGTCCACAATGCGCTGTTTTTCCTTATCCATAAAATTTGGATCATAAACGCCGGTAGAATCCAAAAACTTTTCATCGTAAACGCTGGGAGCATTTTTCATACGCACTTCCTGGATATTGTCCAATGCTTCCAGTTTGGTAGAATATTCTTGCTGTTGCTGTTCCAATTCCGGTACCTCGGTATGTTCCAATTGTTCATCTACATTATCCCCATTGCCCATGACCATGATGGAATAGCCGACAATGAACAGTACAATGATCAGTACTACCGAACCAAATACGATCTTGTTCTTTTCAATTTTCATTTTGCAGTTTCTTTAAGGATTTCTCATAATAGTTGGTTATAAGGAGCCCGTGGGTATTTTTTGGGAAGTTGCGGTCCACATGGATCAAATTCCCTGTGGTGACCAATTCATAGGTGTCCGTTATGGCTCCCCGATTGATTTCGAACCGGGTCGTAGTGCGGAAGGTATATGGTTCGTGGGATAGCACTATTTCAGAATCGACCTCGAGTACCTTCTGAACCAGGGAGTATTGTAACAGGCGGTTATAGACCCCATCCGATTTCTTCTGTCGGTACAGGGCATCCACTGAGCTGTTGCCCAACCAAAGTGCCTTTTCCAGATTCTTTTGGTAATTGCTGGCATCTATATTATAGAAATAGGTATGGAACAGTTCTAAATGGGATAGAACTTCTACGCCCAGATTCTCCTTTTGAACAACCATTTTTAATGGAATAACACTTCCATCCGTATTGACCACAAAAGCATTGTTGACGGTTTCCCTGTGCAGTTTTATAACGGATAATATGGCTACGATACAGGTCACCGTTGTGCCAATAACCAATGACCACACGATAAGGCGATTTTGGTCCAGCACTTTGTAAATATTTTTATAAGGTGTTTTCATATACTGAGTTATTTTAATTTTTATTGGTTGTCCTTGGATTAACGATCAGTTCCTGGATTACGGTTCTGGTTTATTTCAATAAGTCCTATGCACCACTAAAAAGCCTAATGGTAAAGGAAATGGCCCTACGGTATAATTTGAACTTTAGCAATACGATGAACCCAATGGAACCCAATTGTATCAGCGGGGCAAAAAACTGGCTTCCCCAAGCCGTACCGAACAAGCTTGACCAAAAGTTCGTGTTTATCTCGGTATACAGGTTGTTGATAAAGACATTTACCAAGAAAAAGGCAGGTACCAACATATAGACCCCGGCATAGAGTTTAAAAAAGTTGTAGGCCAACGAGCGGAACTTTTCAAAAACGGCCAGGCTGATGATTAAAGGGAAAAAGGCCTGCATAATTCCCAGCAGGAAGAAACGTTCTGCCAAGAACAAGGGATAGATAAAGAGGTCCAACAACCAAAGGCACAGCCCGACGATGAATGCCAAAATCTTTAGCCCGAACAAAGGGGTTACCAATGCTTCATATAATAGGGCCATGGCTTTTTTGGCGGCATCCAAGGCGCCCACATCCTGCTCAATGTCCAATTCCTGCATTTGCAACGGGAGGAGCGCCGGTGCCGTGTCCCGGTATTGACCCTCGATGGCCACTAAAATGGTGTCGAACACCCCAAGTACCTGTGTGGAAAAAATGACCAATATTACCACTGCAAAATTCTTTACCAGTTCGGTAGGGGTCAACCCCCAGGTGTAGCCTTCATTGTTCGCTACCCCCTCATTGTATTTTTTTAGGATGTTGATCAGGAAAAAAAGCACGGCAAGGGTCTTCATACCCGTTATGGTGTATACCGAGAAATCACTGTTTTTAATGGTCTGAAAAACAGTGTCCACATATTCCAGCCCTATACCTAAAAATATACCTGACATCAATATTTGGCTTCTCGGTTATTGATTTTGTCCTGCATTTCCCTAAAGGCGATTATTTCACGGTACCGTCGGGTCTTGGATTCGATCTCTGCTACCATTTCCTTGGATTGCAGTTCTTTCTCCTTGAGTATCGAAGCGCGTTCGGCATCGGTCATTCTCAGATTATCGCTGGATAGTACCTGTTCTATATAATCCATCCCCGATAAGGAGTTTTCTATGATATCATTGAAGGAATCCGAGATGCGGGTCACTTCATTGGGGTGGATATAAGGAGAGTTGAAAATCTCCCTCAGATCGTCCTGTACGATATCGAACAGACGTTGGTTACTATTGGCAAGTTCCTTTACCGCCTTTAGTTGTTTAATGACATTATTGACCTTATCCACGTTTTCTTTCTGTTGTTTTAGAAATTTCACGGTCTTTAATAATTGCGAGGTCTGTTTGCCGGATTCCAACAGGGATTTCATGAAGGAGATGAAATTTGTATTGTCATAAACTGGAACACCCTGGCAGGCAGCGCCTGCAGGCAATAAAAGGGTGAAGATCAACGCGATTCCTAATGTTCTGATTTTCTTTTTCATGGTGTTTCTTTTTTTAGTGTTATAAATTCTTGAATAGCCGTCTCCATATTTTGGGTCTTATTATAAATGGCCATTATGGCCTCGTTTTCCGATCCGTCAGTTAAGTAGGCACTATAAACTTCAGGGGGGACCTCCAACCTAAAAATGTTGCTTTCCCTGCCGATCTTGATGAACATTTCCGTGTATTTTCGGGAGCCGGTAAGATTGTTCCTAATGGATTTCAACTGGTTCAGGTCATGGCTGGATAGGCTTAACCTGTTTTTTAATTCCTCATATCCCTTCTCATTATTAAGGCTATAGATGACTTGGGTATTTTCCAGTATGCTGGCCGAGGTGGAATTGTTGGGTAGTTGGTTGATGGATTGGAGGATGATCCCTATTGCCCCGTTCTGTTTACGGATGGCCTGATAGTAAAATTCCACACTTTCCAGAACGCTTTCGAATTTGAGCTGTTTGGCAAATTCGTCAAATAGAATGATGCCCTTTTCGGCACGGTTTTTCCAGATGGTCCGTTGGATGGCCGATTTTATCAGCTTGAGCATTACCGAAAGAATTTCCTTATTGTCCTTTACTTCATCCAGTTCAAAAACAATCAATCGTTTGTCCTCAATTTTAAAGGTCTGGTCCTTACTGACTTCGAACAGGAAACTATAGAGTCCATCCCCTACATATTCTGACATGATGTGTAGGAAGCCTGTTATATTGAAATATTCAGGTTGAATTTTAAGCTGATCCAACAGATCTTTTTGATTCCCTTCCATGAATCTATAAAAGCTGTCCAAGGAATGGTTCCCATCAACGATCTGATAATAATGCTGTAGTATTTTCTTTATGGATACCGATTGTGCCTTGGTTGCCTTAAGTTCCGATGCCAACAGTTCAAATAGAAATACCGATAGGTCCTCCAAACGTTCTGGAGTCAAGTCTGCTTTATGACGTATGTAAAAGGGATTGATACCCAGGTTCTTCCCGCTTTCATATCTCAGGACGGTATATTGTTCGGGATAAAGCTTCGCGAACTTAGTGTAGGAGCCTCCAAGGTCTATAATGACCAGGCGCACCCCATTTTCGAAATATTGACGGAGTATATTGTTGGCCAAGAAAGATTTGCCTTCGCCTGTTGGGGCGAAAATGGCAAAATTCCGGGCTTTGATACGCTTTTTCTTTTCATCCCAGACGTCTTTCAAGACCGGAATATTGTGTTCCCGGTCATTGAAAATGACCCCAGTTACATCGGATTTATAGTTGCTATTGTTTATGCTCAGGCACAGGGCATGTTTCAGGTCGGTAACGTATAGGTCCTCATCGGAAAAATTAGAAGAAAAGCAGAAATAGCTGTTCAGAAAATAATTTTTGCGTTCTTCCCCCCTTGGGTAGTAGGGTATAATATCAAGTTCCTTGAACTCGGTCCTAATTTTGGAGCCTATTTTTTCAAGCCCCTTCCCCATATGATCCCAATAGATAATGTTTAGATGGCCCCGAACGATCCTTGAGCTGTCATCCCCATTGATCTTGTTCAGAATATGCTGGACTTTGGTCAGGGTTACTTTGTTTTGGGAACCGAAATTGGAACTTTTGTTCAGTTCCTCTATTTTCTTGTCCAATAGCTTGCGCCATTTATGTTTATCATCCAGGTAGACAATCTGGTTGACGATATGGTTTTCGTTCAATGTCAACCCTATGCCATCGATAAAACCCTGATGGAACACAAAATCATCTGAGGTAAACCGCTCATTAGTCTTACTGCTCTGGACACTTTCACCAAAACATAGTTCACTATTTATGGCAAGGACATCAAAATCATTTTGGCCGACTGAAATCTTATTTTTGTCCAAAAGGATATCGGTATCGAACCCTTCATTGAACCCATTGAAATAATTGTTGGTATTAGTGAGGATTTCCTCTTTGGCCAACGGGACAAAGGTCATCTTGCGACTATTGTTGATAAAGGAAACGGAATCGTTTACGGAGCCCATAAAACTTTTGACATGTTCATCCATTTCCAAATGGACTCCCTTGGGAACTTTTCGAAAAGGGTTTACATATTTGGCGTTGTTCAAAGTTTTGTTCCGTGTAAGGATGAAGTATAGGAAGCAACGATGGTCGATATACTCCCTTCCTTTGAAATGCCGATGGGTGGCTTTCGCCAAAAAGGTAGTATTGGGCAATTTTTCAGAGGTGTAGGTTTTCTTTAGATAAACATCCTGTTTATGGACGACGCATCCGATAGGCAAAGATTTGATGGCCTGGAACCAAGCGCCATGAATATCCTCAAAATCCATTTCGGATAAGGAATAGATTTCTGGCAACAAACCCTCATAACATAGTGCCACATTACCATTATTGGCATAGACAATGTTGGCTTGGATATCCGCAATGGGATGGCTTGCCGAAAGATTAATCTTGTCCATAATCAAGGGATGATGATTTTTTATTGCTGATAATTTTAGGAAACACCCTTGTAAGGGTTAAAGAGAGTGGACTGTTCGTAATCCTTGTCAGGGCTATATAAAGTATGGTATTGAAAATAAGGACGGACATTATCATGGCAAGACTGAAAGAGAAAATGATGACCATCAAAGAACCAACTATGGACAGCATCTGTACTGCAAAAAATGATATGGGTAAGCCGAAGATCATGGCGCCTTTTCTAATATTCCTATATACCTCGAATTTTTTCATCTGTGGATATTAATTTGTTTTTTATTGGTCAGACCTGCCCGACTACTTCATTCAGGCGGGTGTAATTCGCCATTAGACATCCAAGTTGTTATTGGGTTTCGTTCGGCTCATTTCATCACACCACGATTCCAATTAAGTAGGTAAAGATGCCAACTACGGCCCCAGCGATCAGGACAAAAACCAGTACCCTAGTGATGCCCTTTTTAAGATCTGCGTTTTCCCCAAAGAAATGCCCGGCATTGAACAAGAACCCTATAAGGAAGATGACCCCGAGGATAATAGGAAAGATGGTCCTGATGGTATCGGAGACATCGTTGACAGAGTCTTCTATGCCTCCAATTTGTGCAAAAGCTGATGCTGTAACCAAAAGCAATAGCAGCAATAATTTAATTGGTTTTTTCATGATCGTACATTTTTGATGCCTTCCCAATAGCTATAGGTAGAAGGCGGTTGATAAATTATTCGTTACGGAATTTCCAAAGGATTGGACAAAACGATGAGGAATGAATAAATTTTAACAGTCGCAAACGTTAAAATTTCACGGATTAGAGGCGAATTCGACGAAACGATGAAAATTGTGCAACACGCACTTTGAAAATCGACATTATGAAACGTATTTGGATAGCTTGCTTTTGGATTGGATTTACCCTTTTATGCAATCACACTCTGGCTCAGGTAAATAAAAGAGCAATAGTAGTTTTGGACCCAGGACATGGGGGAGTGGATTCAGGGGGAATCGGTATAAATGGCATTATGGAAAAGGAAGTGGTTCTTGAGGTAGCTTTGGAAGTAATAAGATTGAATGACATCTTATTTGACAACAAACTTGACATCTATTTGACCAGATATACAGATACTTTAATTTCATTGGGCCATCGGACAAAATTGGCTAGAGCTTTACAGCCCGATTATTTTATTTCAATTCACTGTAATCAGGCAACTAGAAAGGCCGCGCAGGGTATTGAAGTATATATACAGCATCCAAATACTAACAAACATTCTGAGCTACAGTCCAAATCCGAAAACATGGCACAAAGAATTTTGTTGGAATTCCATAATTCCTTAGGATTTAAAATTAGGGGAAGGAAATACGCTAATTTTCAGGTGCTGAGGGAAACACAATTTACTTGCCCATCAGTGCTGTTGGAACTCGGTTTTTTGTCTAATAAGGAGGAGGCGGAGCATAGTAGGAGGAAGGAAAGTATTTCGGGATATGCGATGGTGGTACTTCAGGCAATTTTAAATGAAAAATATTGCAGAAAATGATTAAAACATTGGTGCCATAATTATTGATAATTATTAATGACCGTGGTTGTCAAGTTGACAAAACAATTAGAGTAGTATTTAAGTTTAGTTGTATAGGGAAGTGGAGATTATATTTTTTTATTAGGTGCGGTTGTATTTTGATTTAAAGGTATGAAGAGGTTAAGATTATACTTGGAACTTTTATTATTTTAATTCTAAAGTGTAATTCTTTTGATATTATAAAAAATAATTTTCAAATTCTACACAGGACTTAAGTTGATAATCTTTAAAATATAAGAAGTCTAAAGTAAATGTTGACGTCCTTAAAGTGGTTGGATTGTGGTTATTATCATTTAATTTGTTACAATTTTTGTTTTTTATGGATAAAAAGCACAAATATTTGTATACTTTTTCCGAAATTTGTGATTAAATAGGCCAAGATGGTAACAATTTGAAAACTAAATCAAATTGCTCAATAGTCTCGATATGACACATTTTTTTTATTGTCATAAAGTCATTACTCAAAGGGATTAATTATTAATACTATGAACAAGATAAAATCAAAAACACCATCACGATTAGTTATATTTGTGATAGATGAATTCAACAAACAGATGTTTGGTTTGCCTAAGGATTCGCGCTGCCCATTGGAGCAAGATTTAGCTGATGAATGTGGGGTAAGCAGAACAACCGTTCGAAAGGCGTATGATTTATTGAATAAGCAAGGATTAGTTTATCGTAAAGGATCCGTGCGTTTTTTGAAAGATCAGGTGAAAACTAAAACTGTTGAACAAAAATCTCCACCCATTTCACGAGAAGAAGAAGTGTCCAAATATTTGATAGGATTAATTGGGAAAGGGGAAATTGTATCCGGTCAAAAATTAAGTGAAAACAGAATTGCTGAGATTATTGGGTGTTCTATTTCACCTGTTCGAGAAGCTTTTATTTCATTAGCTCCATTAGGAATTTTTGAAAAGCAGTCTAGGCATCAATGGCAGGTAGTTAATCCGGATAATAAAATGTTTCAGGAGCTATATGAGTTTAGGAGAATTTTAGAAACCTATTGTTTGAATAGTCTGATGCAGGAGTCGGTTTTAACGAAAAAAACTCCAAAGTTAAATACATTGTTAAAAAAAACGGAAAGTCTTTTGGAAAAGGAGGAAATTGACTTTAAGAGTTTTTTTGAAATTGATGTTAGTCTACATCTTTTTTTGTTAGAAGTCCCTGGGAATCGTTTTATTATGGAGCGTAGCAAATTTATCTATACTATAATTGATTTTCAAAGGTCGAGTAGGTTTTACTCTATGGATAGGGCTCGCTTAGCTCTTAATCAACACGTTGATATTTTAAAGGCAATTATTTCTTCAAATAAACAAGAGGCATTGTCAGAGTTGGAAAAGCATTTGTCTTCATCTCTTGAAACGCTAAAGAATATCAACAAGGCGGAAGCTGGTTAGATACCATTTTATTTTTTTTCTTGCTAAGCCTGGTGTCCGAATAATTTGCGATTATATTTTTAAGTCATATGTATATTGAATAGGCTATGCAAAAGATAGCTATGTCATGCATTCAAATATGGTAAGGTTTCTTGTCCCAATACAATATTAAACTACCTTTTAAAGATATCCAGACAACGGGAATAAGCAATTTTACGTGGTAAAGTCTAATATCCGACACCTATTTTTTTTGGAGGCGTAGGGGAATGCAGAAATGTAATATATAAGATGCTATTGAGTTTATGATATCTATCATTTTGGAATGAAAAATAAGTCAAGTCCTACACTTTTTAGCCCTGCATCTCAAGTTCTAAACCTTCTTTCTGATTAATAAATATTTTGTAGAATGGCAAGTCGATTTTAATAATTATCGGGATATTTTGGTGTTGAGGTTAGTTTTAGGTTTTTGACGGCAATTGTATTACATGATTTAATTTTAGTTTGCAATGGGTTTGTAAAATATTCATACGTCTATAAATTATCCTCTTAAAGTTTTTATTTCCTTATAGGTGATTCAGTTAAAGTAGTCTTAGCTCTGTAAATCAAATTGATTTTTGAAGAGCCACAAACTTTTGGATTAATAGGTGTTTTAAATATGATTAAGTTTATATTCGAAAAAAAACATATAATTTTTGTTTATATTCGAAAAAAAACATATGTTTGAAAAAGATTTGTCATCACGCATTAAATACGTTAGCAAAACAACGCTGTAGTTCGATACGAATTTTGATGACTAATTTAAAGTTAAGGAGTGTTAGATAATTTAAAAAACCAAACAAATGAAAATGAAAGTCACATTTGACCAAACTTCTGAATTAAAGAAAATGGCATTACCAATATTATTGGTGCTGTTTATTAGTTTAATCTCGTTACAAGCTTCAGCCGTTCATGGTAGTGAGCACCTTGAATTTAAATCTACTTTACTTCAGGGACAAGAAAAAATTATTAGTGGTAGTGTAACTTCGATTGACGATGGCCAAAGTTTGTTTGGTGTTACAGTTTTGGAAAAAGGTACTACCAATGGAGTTGTCACAGATTTTGATGGAAAATTCACTATCTCTGTATCGGATAATAATTCGACATTGGTGTTCCGTTCGTTAGGTTTTATGGAGCAGGAGGTGGTGGTTGGCAGCCAAACTGTAATAAATATTGCTCTCTCACCCGATGTCGAAACATTGGATGAAATTGTATTGATTGGATATGGTACTCAGAAATTAAGAGAGGTAACAGGGTCTTTGGCGACTTTGGATGCTGAAACTTTAGAAGATCAGTTAGTAGGTCAAATAGCTCAAAAGCTTCAGGGTCAGATTTCTGGAGTAAGAATTAATCAAACTTCAGGGAGACCAGGTGGGGGAATGGCTATCAGAATTAGAGGTGCATCCTCTATAAATGCGGGTAACAATCCGCTCTATGTGGTCGATGGATTTCCAATTGTTGGCGATATAAATGATATCAATCCTAATGAGATCGAAAGTTTCTCGGTATTAAAGGGCCCTTCTGCTTCGGCCTTGTATGGCTCCCGTGCAGCTAATGGGGTCATATTGGTAACAACAAAATCGGCAAAACCAGGAGAAACTGTAACAAAGGTTGATATTAGTTCAGGAATAGGGGCTATTCCACAACGTGGTAGGCCTAAGCGATTGAATGCTAAAGAATTTCTGCAATTTCAAAAATCGATTTTTGAGGATAAAATCGCTTATGGTACATGGACGGAAGAAGTTCCTGAATTATATCAAAATCCCGAAAACTGGACAGGCCCGGATACAGATTGGCTTGACGTATTATTGGATAATAGCTTAATAACAAATTACAATCTATCTTTTCTAACTGGTAAAGATAATTTTAGCTCAGCTAATATTGGCAGCTACTATAAAGAGGATGGTGCTATTAAAAATTCTGGGTACGAACGATATTCTTTGAGATCCAATAATACATTCAGGTTAATGATTTTGTGAAGGTGGGCGTAAATATTGCTCCATCTATGGAGGTCACTCATGGGGTAAATCCAGATGGAAGATTTAATATTATATATGCAGGTCTAACAGCTGGTTCAATTTTTTCACCATACGAAACCAATCCTGATGGAACAACGAAAACCTCTTTTCGTGGCCCTGGTCTGTTTAATGAAACTAACTGGTTGTTATCCGTAAAAGATCAGACGAATGATAATGAACAATTCCGATTATTGTCAAACGCTTTTGTAGAAATTGATTTTTTTAAATTCCTCAAGTTCAAATCTGCATTGTCCGGAGAACTGGAAAGTATTAAGAATAGAACGTTTAATCCGTCCTATACAGGTAATATTTGGTCAGCTCCTCCTAATGTTGCCAATGGATCTTATTTTAGCTCTAACGCACATTCCTGGTTGACGGAAAATACCCTGACATTTAATAAAACGCTAAATGAAAATCACAATATTGATGTTTTGGCCGGATATTCGGCTCAAAAATTTCATCTGGAGCGGAGTCAGGTTAACGGTACTAATTATCCTGATGATATTAACGGCTGGGTAAATGCTTCTTCAACACAAACTGGATATAGTGATGTTACTGAATGGTCGTTACTTTCAATGTATACGCGGCTAAATTATAACTATAAAGGTAAATACTTACTTTCTGGATCGTTTCGTCAGGACGGATCTTCTAGATTTGGTAAAGATAACCAATGGGGTACTTTTCCATCTGTCTCAGGTGGGTGGATTGCTTCAGACGAGAAATTCGCAAGTAATTGGTCTGTTATCAATTACCTAAAGCTAAGGGGCTCTTATGGAGAAACAGGTAATTTTAATATAGGTAATTATACTCAATATTCAGCAATTTCCCCTACTAATTATGTATTTGGTGATGCTCTAGCAAGTGGCAGAAGTCAGACAACTTTGGGTAATTCTGACCTTGGATGGGAGCGTACAAAGGGTTATGATATTGGATTAGATCTTTCATTTTTTCAAAACAGACTTTCCTTTACATTTGATTACTATGATAAGACAACCAGTGATATGTTGTATCAAATTGATATTCCATATGGTTCGGGGTTCTCTAATATACAATCAAATATAGGTGAATTCCACTTCTGGGGATTTGAAGCTTCCGCTAATACAATTAATACTACAGGAGATTTACTATGGAAGACCAATTTTAATATTTCCATCGACAGAAATGAGGTAATGCAACTAGGATTAAATAACACTCCGCTTGGAGGAATAGGAGAACAAGGTACCTATTGGAAGACAGAAGTGGGAATGCCGTTGGGAATGTTTTGGGGCTATGTTTATGATGGTGTTTATATGACTCAGGCGGAGTTTGATACCCAGCCAAAACATGTTTCTTCTGAAGTCGGAACAGTGCGATACAAGGATTTGAACGGAGATGGTGAAATAACTAGGGATGGCGATAGAACATATATTGGTAGTCCGAACCCGAAATTTTATTATGGGATGACCAATAACTTTAACTATAAAAATCTCGATTTAAGCATAGTAATTGCTGGGGCTTATGGTCAAGACGTAATTAACGGGGTACGAGAATGGGCAGAAAACCAGGATGGAGTATTTAATGTAGTACCGGGATTGTTGGATAGATGGCGCTCAATTGAAAACCCAGGAGGAGGTATATACCCTAAATCTACAGGGCCTGGAACAAACTTTGCAAGATATGCAAATAGTAGGTGGGTGGAAGATGGCTCCTATTTAACAGTGAAAAATATTACCCTAGGATACAAAGTTCCATGGAAAAATGACATCATCAAGAATTGCCGATTATATTTCGGGGTGCAACAGGCCCTTGTGTGGACTAAATATGAAGGGATGAACCCCGAGGTAAGTACAAACGGTTTAAACGGGTTGAATGAAGGTGTGGATCAAGCTGCCTATCCAGTACCTCGAACTTTTTCGATAGGACTTAATTTGTCTTTCTAAAGGATAAACTTTAATAGATAATTTCTTAACAAACAAATATTCAATGATATGAAAACTAGATTCTTTATAATGGCAATTAGCACTTTACTCGTGATCTCCTGCTCAGATGACTTTTTGAGTTTGACTCCGCAGAGTTCTATAACAAACGCAAATTTTTTCACGAACAAAGATCAATTTGATCAAGCAATGATAGGAGCGTATGCATCTTTGAAGGTGGTTTTTGCCGGTAGGGCTTCTTGGGTAATGGGAGAAATGAGATCTGATAATACATTCTATGCTTTTAATGATGGCAATCGGGGACCACAATATCTAGACATGGAGTTTACTGACAATTTTTTAGACGATGGCTCGTCTGAAATTATTCCTGAAAAATGGAACGGTTGTTACGTAGGAATTTCCCGATGCAATAAAATCATAGCCGAACTATCTTCTGGAGACAAGGATTATCTGTCACAAGATGATATAGATAGTATGATTGGACAATCCAAGTTTATACGAGCATTATTGTATTTTAATCTTGTGAGATATTTTGGTGGTGTCCCGCTTTACATTGCTCCTGTATCTAATTCTGGAGATGCCTACCAGCCCCGTTCTTCTGTTAATGATGTATATTCATTAATTATAGATGATCTAAATGATGCTATAAACAAATTGGATTCACCTACTTTTCCACAAGTTGGTAGGGCTAGTAAAGGTTCTGCAAGTATGCTGCTAGCTGATGTATACCTGACCCGGCAAGATTATGATTCAGCTGAATCCCAGTTAAATTCTGTTTTTCAAATGGGTTATGGATTGATGCCCGATTATGCCTCAGTTTTTAATTTGTCAAATGAAAATAGTTCTGAATCAATATTTGAGGTACAATTTCAGCAGGGGGTTCAGGGTCTGCAAACGGATATTCCATATCCATGGATGCCACTTTCCGATGATGTAGGCCTTATTACGGGTTTCCAAGGTGCTGCTAAATATGCTGGCTGGAACAAGGTAACACAGGAGATGATAGACAGTTATGAATCGGGTGATACGCGTTTGGAGGCATCTATAGAAATTATTGAAGGCACGGGAGTTGTTGAGAATATGGTTATTGAAGAAGTTAAGAGCCCCGTAGGCTATACTACCCCTCCCGATAAAATATCTTATGCATTTATTAAAAAGTTTTTAACACCTCACAGCATGGTTTACAACACTGGTGTCAACATGCCTATTTATCGTTATTCTGAAGCACTTTTATCAATGGCTGAAGTGAAGAACGAGTTAAACAAGCCGTCTGAAGCGTTACCATTCTTAAATGAAGTAAGATCTCGGGCCGGTTTAACAGCTATAAATGAAACTGATCAATCTTTATTACAGGAAATAATTGCTCATGAACGACGTGTTGAATTGGCTTTTGAGAACAAAAGATGGTTGGATTTAGTAAGAACAGAAAAAGCAATAGAGGTGATGACTAACAATGGTGAGTATCTTAAACCCAGAAACTCATTTTTGCCTGATAATAGTTATGTTGTAACTCCTGACAAATTAATTTTTCCTATTCCGGATCGGGAAATTCAAGTAGCTGAGCTAGAGCCGAATCCATAGTAGTGTTGAGATATTCGAATTAATTGATTTGAACTTGTCTTAGGTATTTTTAAATTGATTTCCTAGGGAAGGATTGTTAAATGCAAGTTTGACGAAACATTAAAGAAGTTAGAATGAAACGTAATTATTTTATTTGTTTTTTATCACTGTTTCTAAGTTTTTATGGTTTTGCCATTAACGTAGGAACTTCAATTAAATCGGATATTTTGACTATTGAGAAATTGAGGTGTGAATATTTGATAAATCCATTAGGAGTAGATGTTAAGTCCCCAAGGTTAAGTTGGGAGTTAAAATCCAAGGAGAGAGGTCAAAAACAACTTGCATATCAAGTTTTGGTGGCGAGTGATTCCATATCGTTAGCTAAAAACATATCAGATATCTGGGATTCGGGAAAAGTTGAGTCAAATCAAACCAACCAGATAACTTTTAATGGCGAAACGGTGCAATCGCAGAAGTTTTATTATTGGAAAGTCAGGGTATGGGACATGAATGGTAATGTTAGCAATTGGAGTTCAATAGAGCATTGGTCTATGGGACTTTTGAATAAAGATGATTGGATGGCGAAATGGATTGGTCCGGAGGCACAAAATGTTCCAAGAGAAAATCAGTATAACAACAAATTTGGTTATAAATCGAATATTTCGACTAAACCTAATATGGCCAAATGGATAATTGTGGATTTGGGTGATGTTGAAACTATTGAAAAAATTCAATTATACCCAGCTCAATTTGAAAAGGATAATTTTCATCTATTTCCAAAGCAATTTAGAGTAGATATTTCGAATAATGAGGACTTTCATAAATTTTCGTCAATAGCCAAAGAAGAGTCAACGGATTTTGTTAGTAAAGATGGGGTCTATGAGAAAAAAATTACGAAGGTAAGTGCACGGTACGTCAGACTTTGGATTTCTAAATTGGAAAAAATGGATTCCATAAATTACGGTGATACAGGGTTGGAACGTAACATTGAAAGAATGGAAAATAGCTTAAAATATTATGGTTTCGCCTTAGCAGAATTTACGATATTGAATGGAAAAGGGGAGAATTTGGCATTCGAAAAACAGGTAACTGTGTCTGAACCTCAAATTTATAACGATCAATATTTAAGGGATAAATGGTCCAAAGAATCATTAGTAGATGGTTTTTTGAAAGTTAATGAAAATTCTAAATTTTATAACACAACTATTCCTTCTTCTCCATTGCTAAGAAAGGAGTTTAACGTTGTGAAAAAAATGGAAAGAGCACTATTGTATGTCAGTAGTTTAGGGTCTTACGAAGCCAGAATAAATGGAAAAAAGGTTGGTGACCACATCCTTGCTCCTGAATTTACGAACTATAATAATAGGGTTCAGTATCAAGTATATGATGTGACGGAAATGCTACGCAAAGGAAAGAACGCCTTTGGGGCAATTCTTGCGGATGGTTGGTATTCTGGTGAAGTTTGGTCTCATCCAGGTAGAGGGAGTTTTGGTTTTGACCGTAGGTTCATAGGTCAATTGTCGATTGATTATATCGACGGAACAAATGAGACTATCATAACTGATGATAGTTGGAAATTATCAAATAATAGCCCTGTGGTTGCTGCCTCCATTTTCGACGGAGAAAAATACAATGCCAATTATGAACAAGAAGGTTGGGATCAACCTGGATTTAATGATAATGCTTGGAAAGAAGTAACTATAGATACCTCGGTGGATATTGGATTGAGTTCTCAAATGAATGAACCTATAAAGATCATTGACGAAATTAAGCCTGTAAATCTATTTAAAACAAAAAATGACACCTATATTTTCGATCTGGGACAGAATATTGCTGGTTGGGTGGAGTTGTCACTTCCATATAATCCAAAAAGTACAATAGTATTGCGTTATGGAGAAAGGTTGCAAGATGATAATACGCTATATACTTTGAATTTACGTGGTGCTAAACAAATAGATACCTTAATAACTAGTGATAAAAATAATGAAGTTAATTGGGAACCCCGTTTTACCTACCACGGATTTAGATATGTAGAAATTACAGGGCTTACACAGCCACCCAAAATAGAAAACGTGGTTGGTAAGGTCGTGGCGTCGGCTTCACCATTAGCAGGAAATTTTGAAACTTCAAATTTAGAACTTAACAAGCTTTGGCAAAATATTTTATGGACCAAAAGAGGGAATATGCATTCTATACCTACTGATTGTCCACAGCGTGATGAACGTGCGGGTTGGATGGGTGATGCTCAAGTTTTTTCACAGACCGCAATATTTAACTTGGATATGGCAACATTTTTCACTAAGTGGATTAGAGATATTCGGGATACCCAGGCCAAAGATGGACGATTCCCTGACATCGCTCCTCACCCTGGAAATTGGCAACAACTTTATAATTCGCCTGGATGGGGGGATGCTGGTGTTATAGTGCCGTGGAAAATGTATTTAAATTATGGGGATATAACTGTATTGGATAATCAATTTCCAGCTATGGAAAAGTTTGTTCAAAGTATATTAAAGTATAACCCTGGTCTTATCTGGCATAGAAATAGGGGAAATATGTATGGGGACTGGTTAAATGGAGATACAATTATAGATGATGACTATCCTAAAGAAGGAGGAAAAATTCCCAATGATGTTTATTCAACAGCATTTTTTGCCTATTCGGTTAGAATTGTTTCCAATGTAGCAAAGGTATTGGGTAAACTAGATGAGCAAATATATTATGAATCATTGGCAAATGATATTCAAAATACTTTTGTTACCGAATTTATAGATGCTAATGGTATTGTACAAGGGGATACACAGGCGGGATATGCTATGGCATTGGCTTTTGGCTTAGTTCCCGATTCGTTAAAATCAAAGGCTGTATCGAATATGGTAAATTCGGTGAAGTCATATGACTACCGCATCTCCACTGGCATTCAGAGTACTATTCGATTAATGAATCAACTTTCCAAGTATGGGCATAGTGATATAGCCTACCGGTTATTGGAGAGTCGTCGTTTTCCATCCTGGTTGTACTCAATTGATCAAGGTGCTACAACTATTTGGGAAAGATGGGACGGATATGTGAAAGGTAGAGGATTCCAAAATCCTGGAATGAATTCTTTTAATCATTATGCAATTGGTGCTGTTGGAGAGTGGATGTTTCGTAATATAGTGGGAATCAATAACGATATAACCAATCCTGGATATAAACATTTCACGATTAGTCCTATTCCGGGAGGTAGTATTAATTGGGCAAAGGGATCATATCATTCTATAGCCGGTGAAATTGTTGTCGATTGGAAAAAAGGAAATAATGATAGTATTGATTTAAAAATAAAAATTCCGGTTAATACCACAGCAACTGTGATAATTCCAGCTGGAGCTAGAAAAAATATAACTGAGGGCGGTGTAAGTTTAGATAAAGTATCGGATATAAAATTGATTGAAAGAAATAATGAAAATATAACCTTACTCGTGAATTCAGGGAATTATAATTTCAAGGCATTTAATTAATACCATTGAAGATATTACTAATTGAATGCTGTATTTCTCTTCGAATATATGAGATCATTTATTATTAATTTGATTATACTTTATAATGTATGGAACAGACTGCCTTTTTAATCGCTTTTCTGTTAATTGTAATTGGTGGTATTATGGAAGGAAGTTTTTCCTTGCCACTAAGATATACTTCTAAATGGGAGTGGGAAAATACCTGGGGTGCTGGTTCATTAATGGCTCTTATTCTTATTCCGTGGCCACTTGCTTTTCTAACCATTCCTAATCTGATAGAGGTTTATGCCAACACATCGTTCCTGTCCATTTTTTTAGCCCTTATATTTGGTATAGGTTGGGGTGTTGGTGGAATTTATTTCGGTAAAGGCCTTGACGCTTTGGGAATGGCATTTGGCTATACCCTTATCATGAGTTTGGCTGCTGCAGGAGGTTCTCTTTTACCCCTTTTGATTAATAATCCTTCCCAAGTTTTAGAACCAGCGGGAATTGTCTTATTGGTAGGGATCATAATAATGATAATAGGTCTATTAGTAACTGCAAGAGCAGGAAAGTTGAAAGATCAAGAATTGACTGTTATTGGAATTGCTCAAGAATCCAATGGTCGAGTTTCATTTAGCAGAGGTATGTTTTATTGTATTCTTGCGGGCTTGTTTTCCGCATTAGTTAATTTTGGATTTATTTATGGGGCTGACATTGGCGTAGAAGCTGAGAAATTTGGAGCCTCAGAAGCGAATGCAAGTAATGCGATTTGGGCACTTGTTTTTACGATGAACTTCTTGGTTAATACTATTTACTGTTTATACTTATCCTTAAGGAATAAGACATTTTCAAATTTTATAAAAAAAGGAACCGGAAAATATTGGTTTTGGGCCCTTTTTATGGGATTGTTATGGCCGGGAGGAATAGTGGTTTATGGCATGGGAGCAGTGAAAATTGGTGCTTTAGGTCCGATTTTTGGTTTCCCGGTAATGATTATTTGTTCGATAATAGCAGGTAACCTTTGGGGTATATTTAATAAGGAATGGCTTGGCACAACGAGGAATCCGAGAAAGATAATGATGCTAGGTGTAGCTCTATTGGCGATTGCTGTTTTTGTAATAGGGTTTTCTAACAAGTTGGTTGCGTAGACTTTGGCTAATTAACCTCTTGATAATACACTTGGCATTTAATATGATTGTATATAGAAATCAATGGTAGATAGTTTTTCAAAAGGATTTTCAGAAGTAATCGTTAACCTCTGGTTGGACTAATATTGATAGAGGTGATTAATGTAAATTATATGTTTACGGATAATTGTATTGTTAAGAAAATAGACATAATCGGTCCACGTACAGAAAATGTTTCATCCCAATAAGAATAGCAGTTTTGATACAAAGTTAATCGGGGTATGGAGTAAGTGACCGAAAAAATGTTTTATAAATAAAATAAGCTTATATGAAAGGTTTAGAAGGAAAAATGGCAATTGTAACAGGTGGTGGAGCCGGTATTGGCCGTGCCTGTATGGAACGTCTTTGTGAAGAAGGAGTCTCTGTTACATTTTCAGATAATGAATTAGATAATTCGAGAAAGACAGAAAAGGAGCTACTGAATAAAGGGTATAATGTACATTTTGTTCATGGAGATATGTCGGATATGACTTTTTGCAAAAAGGTTGTTGACGAAACCATTAGTAAATGGGGTAAGTTAGATTTTTTGGTGAACAATGCATTTTCTTTTGTGGCCAAAGGCCTTGATGCAACTAAAGAGGACTGGGATCGTATCATGAATGTTGGTCCTATTGCTTATGCCCATATGGTCAAGTTCTCCGCTCCACATATGAAAAAATCCGGAGGCGCGATTGTAAATATATCTAGTGTTTCTGCCCATATTGCCCAGCCTAACCGTTGGACATACAATGCAGCCAAGGGAGCCGTAGCACAATTGACTCGCTGTATGGCTATGGATTTAGCACCAGAGATAAGGGTAAACAGTGTAAGTCCAGGATGGATATGGACACGGGAGGTTGAAAAGGCCGCTGATTATGATAGGGATAAATGGGGCCCAATTTGGGGTAAATTCCATCTTTTAAGACGCTTAGGCACTGTTGAGGAAATAGCAGCACCAACAGCTTTCTTATTAAGTAATGAGGCCAGCTTTATTTCCGGGACAGACTTATTTGTGGATGGGGGGTATTTGGCAATGGGAAGTGAAGGTTTGGGGGAAAGTACAAGACTTGCGGGAAGTAACTAAAAAAAGAAATGAACGGAACAATGAAAAGCCTGCTTTATGCTGACTGGAATAGACTTGAATTAACAACTGCTCCTATTCCCCAACTCAGGCATGATGAAGTTTTATTGAAAATACACGCGTGTGGTATATGTGGAAGTGAATTGGAAACCTATAATAATAGGAGCCTAAGGCGAACTCCACCTCTTATAATGGGCCATGAGTTTTGCGGTGAAGTGGTACAAGTTGGTGAAGAAGTGGTCAATTCAAAAATTGGAGAGAGAAAGATAGTAATTCCAATAGTGCCATGCTATAATTGTAGTACCTGCAAAAGAAAGGATTATCATTTGTGTAAGAACCGTCAGCTATTTGGAATGCATAGAATGGGTGCCTTTGCGGAGTATGTAAACGTTCCTGAAAAATGTTTGATCGATTGGCCTGAGGAAATTTCTGCCCAAGAAGCCTGTCTTACTGAGCCTATGGCAAATGGAGTACATTTGGTTAATCTTACCAAGCACATTGATCCGAAAAGAGTTTTGATTATTGGTGCTGGGCCTATAGGTCTAATGTGCCAACTGGCATTTCAAAGTATATCAGAAGCTCAGGTGATTGTATCGGACCTTAATCCTTATCGCACTGCCGTTGCAACTAAATTAGGTGCCAAAATAGGTATTAACGCAGCTAGCGAAGATACAGTTGAAATAGCTAAAATATTTAGTGACCGAGAAGGAGTAGATGTAGTAGTCGATGCCGTTGGTAGCAGTTTCACCAAAAAATTGTCATTAGAAGCCTTAAGAGCTGGTGGTGCTGCTGTCTGGATAGGACTGCACGGGAATGAAATAAATTTGAAAAGTTATGATGTTACACTGCCTGAAAAGCAAGTTATAGGTACTTATTCTGCTGGATTTAAGGATTATGAAACAACTGTTCAACTTATGAGGGATAAAAAGGTCGATGTTTTCAGTTGGGTTGATTGCTATAATTTGACAGAAGGTGTAGATGTGTTCCATAAAATGTTGTTAGCCCAAGGAACTGATATTAAAGCAGTATTAACAAATTAAAATAACTAAGGATGAGTTCAAAATTCAAAGTTCTAATAACCGATTATGGGTTTGAAAACGTAAATGAAGAAAAAAAATTGGTTGAGGAGGCCGGAGGTGAATTGCACTTCGGTCAATATAAGACGGAATCGGAAATAATTGCGGCTGCCGATGGTGTTGATGCCATTATTGTTCAATTTTCTAAGTTGACGACAAGGGTCATTAAAAGCCTTAGAAACTGTAAAATTATTGTGCGGTGTGGAATTGGATATGACAATGTTGATTTGGAAACAGCTAAAGAAATGGGAATAATAGTATGCAATGTACCTGATTATTGTATTGATGAAGTTGCGGATCATACACTTGCCTTAGGACTAACTTTAGCTAGACAGGTTGTCGGTATTGACAACAGAACTCGCAAAGGAATCTTCAAAATGGCTCCTATTACCTCTATGCCCGCATTTAAGGACATGATATTTGCTACTGTGGGACTTGGGCGAATTGCCCAGCAAGTTTTGGAACGTGCCAGGGGGTTTGGATTCACCCTTGCTGCTTATGACCCTTTTGTTGAAAATCATATTTTCGAAGAAAAAGGAATTATAAAAATGGATTTGGAAACTATTTTTAGAAAGGCGGATATATTGTCCTTGAATATGCCCTTGACGTCTGAGACGAAACACATAATTAATGGTGACTCACTAGCCAAGATGAAGAGTACCTCCATAATTTTAAATACCTCTCGAGGCGGATTGATTGATACCCAAGCCTTAGCATCCGCATTACAAAACAATGTGATTGGTTATGCTGGTCTAGATGTTTTTGAAAATGAACCTTTGGAGATGAATAGTCCTATTTTGAATTGTAAAAATGCCGTATTAACATCACATGTGGCTTTTTATAGTGAAGCTAGTCTATTGAAATTGCAGAAGATGGCTGCTGAAGAAGTGGTGCGTTGTTTGGTAGGGGAAAAAGTTAAAAACAGAGTTGCATAAATAATGTAAAATGTAATTAAAAGAAAAAGTATAAATCAATTAAGTTTTAAATGTATGCCAACATTTCCTATAATAGACACGCATGTACATCTATGGGACACCGATATATTGAGGTATCCATGGCTTGAAGAAGTTCCTTTGCTAAATAAACCCTTTTTGCTTAATGATTATAACAAGGCGATTGCTGATGTCAAGGTAGACAAGATAGTATTTCTTCAATGTGAATGTTCATTTGAACAATTTCGGGAAGAGGCACAATGGGTTACTCAGTTGGCTCAGGAAGATATTCGGATTCAAGGCATTGTTCCTTGGGCGCCATTAGAGAAAGGAGAAGAAGTAAAAAGTGATCTTGAAAAATTTTCAGACAATAAATTGATTAAAGGTATTCGGCGCATTATCCAATTTGAACCTGACATGGATTTTTGTTTAAGGCCAGATTTCATCAGGGGCGTTCAATTGCTTGAAATGTTCGATTTGACTTTTGATATATGTATTTCACACTCTCAATTAAAAAACACTTTGAAATTGGTGAGACTATGCCCAAACGTACATTTTATTTTGAACCACATAGGGAAACCAGATATTAAAAGCCGATTGTTCGATGATTGGAAATCTGACATTACTGAATTGGCGAAAATGGGAAATGTGTATTGTAAAATGTCAGGGTTGGTTACCGAAGCCGATCATATTAATTGGAGCAAGGAAGATTTAAAACCATACATTGATCATATACTTGATAGTTTTGGTTTTGACAGGGTGTTATTTGGTGGAGACTGGCCAGTTGTTTTACAAGCCTCTGATTATAAGAGATGGGTGGGTGCTTTGGATTGGGCACTCTCAGGGTGTTCCGAAGATTCTTCCCGTCGAATATATAGAGATAATGCGCTATCGTTTTATAAACTTTAAACTATAATGAAAAAATGAAAAATATCAACGTTGTAAAAATTATCTTCCTTCTGTTTTCAATATGCTATTTCTCATGTTCAGAAGAGAACCAGGAAATAGAACTCGTAGAGTTAAAAAGCGAATATTTAGAGAATCCAATGGGGTTAGATGTGCTTTCACCTCGGTTAAGCTGGAAAATTAAAACTACTTCGGATCATATTATCAACCAAGAACAAGTAGCTTATCAAATTTTAGTTGCCAGCTCACCCGAAAAATTATCGGAAGATGAAGCGGATCTATGGAACAGTGGCAAAATAATTTCGGACTCCAACAAACAAATTGCGTATCAAGGCGCTAAATTGAACAGTAAACAAAAATGTTATTGGAAAGTAAAAATCTGGAATAGCGAAAGTAATTATACTGCCTGGAGTGAATCGGCAAAATGGAGTATGGGTCTTCTCGATGATTCCGATTGGAGTGCGGAATGGATTGGTGATAAACCTGATTTGGACCAAAAAGAGTATGCTGAGTACCTTGCTGACTATGATTCTAAAAATGCGGTGCCTAAAAACATTATTCCTGTGCCACCATCTTCGCCAATGCTTAGGAAACGCTTCAAGGTGACTAAAGAAATTAGTGACGCAATGTTATATGTCAGTGCATTAGGGTACTATGAAATTGGGCTCAATGGCAACAAGATTGGGAATCATGTGCTCTCTCCTGAATGGACAGATTATAACAAGCGTGTACAATATCAGACATATGATGTTACTCATAATTTGGAAAATGGGGAAAATGCACTATTTGCAATTTTAGGAGATGGTTGGTATTTAGGGATGTTGGGTCCAACAAAATGGCATAAAGATTATCCTAGGAGAGGTTTCTATGGAAATGACCGGAGGTTGATTGCACAATTGGTTATCAATTATACTGATGGGACCAATCAGATTATTGACACTGATGATTCTTGGAAAATAAATAGTGATGGGTACATAATTTCCGCTGACAATTTTTTGGGTCAGAAAATCGATGCCAGGAAAATTCCGTTTGGCTGGAGAAATATTGAATTCGATGATGCTTCATGGACAAATGCCTACGTTGATACCGGTTTACAGAAAAATTTGGAAGCACAGAAAAATGAGCCCATACGTGTTTATAAAGAATTTGAGCCGGTTGAGATAACCGAAATAGGGGGCAATTTAATTGTAGATTTCGGCCAGAATCTGACTGGCTGGACAAAGCTTGAAATTCAAGGTAAAAAGGGGGCATCCCTAAAAATAAGACATGGCGAAATGCTTAATGAAGATGGTTCGCTTTATACTGCAAATTTAGCAGCTGCCATACAAGAGGATGATTATATCCTCTCTGGGAAACAGGATGTATTTGAGCCTTCATTTACGTATCATGGATTTAGATTTATAGAGGTGTCAGGTTTAGATCAGGCACTTAATAAAAAAATGATTTCGGCATTGGCAGTTGCGTCAGACCCTGAAATTACAGGTGTATTTGAGTGTTCGAACCCTAAATTGAACCAATTATGGCATAATATAGTATGGACACAGCGCAATAATATGACCAGTGTACCAACTGATTGTCCGCAGCGTGATGAAAGAATGGGGTGGATGGGGGATGCTCAGGTTTTTTGCCAAACCAGTATGTTCAGTATGGATATGGCTGCTTTTTATACAAAGTGGATAAAAGATATTCGTGATGCCCAATCTGAAAGGGGAACATTTCCCGATATTGCTCCACATGCCAATAAACCGGATATTCGTTTCAGCAATGCTCCTGCTTGGGCCGATGCCGGGGTCATCATTCCTTGGAGAATGTACCAGAACTATGGTGATAAAGAGATTCTACTTGGTCATTACGATGCCATGAAAAGATATTTGGAAAATATAACAAGGCAAAACCCTGATCATTTATGGCTGAATGATGTAGGTAATAATTACGGAGATTGGTTAAATGCCAATACAATAATCGCGGAAGGATATTCCAATCTGAGAGGGGAAGTTCCAAAAGATGTGTTTGCAACCGCCTTTTATGCAAATTCCGTGAAAATTTTTGCTAAGATAGCGGTAGTTTTGGACAAAAAAGAAGATGCCAAAACTTATCAAGTGTTATATGAAAATATTCGCAACAAATTCAATGAGGAATTTGTGGATGAGAACGGTAGGATAAAGGGAAATACCCAATCTGCCTATGCCTTAGCACTTAATTTTGATTTGCTACCCAAGGAGAAGCAAACTTTCGCTTTCGAACATCTTATTGAATGTATTGAAGAATATGATTATCGCATTTCTACTGGCTTTGTAACAACCATTATGTTGATGAAGGAGTTGGTAAGGCGGGGAAGAGTTGATATTGCATACAATCTTATAGAGTCGGAGAGGTTCCCTTCCTGGATTTATTCTATTGATCAAGGTGCCACGACCATATGGGAAAGGTGGGATGGTTATGTAAAGGGAAGAGGATTTCAGAGTCCCAGTATGAATTCGTTCAATCACTATTCTATTGGTGCGGTGGGAGAGTGGATGTACAAGATCATTTTAGGAATAAATCCAAGTGATGAACATCCTGGATTTAAACATTTCACCATTAAACCTCAGCCAGGGGGCTCCTTAACTTGGGCTAAAGGTAGTTATAAATCGATAAACGGATTGATATCATCTGAATGGAGAAAGGATAAAGGACAACTGAAACTTGATGTGAAGATACCTGTAAATCCCTCAGCAACAATAATTCTTCCTGTAGATCGAAATGCCATGATCAAGTTAAATTCAAATTCGTTAGCTAATGAAATGATTAATAGAAATCACAATGTGGAAAATGAAACGGCAATAGATTTAGGGTCTGGAAAGTACAGTTTCGAGGTATCGTATAATAATTAGATACAGATATGGGCAATTCATTTTAAAACTTTTTAAATAAACAAAAAGTAAACGATAAAATAAATTCTGTTGACATGACCAAAAAGAAATGGTTTGAAGCTTGATATTTGATTTTAACAATAATTCGCGATTATACTGTTGTAAAGTTTTGTAAATAGCGAAAAAGGTAAAGTTAGTTGTTAGTTAGTTTTTTGCTTCCATAGATTATCAATGATCTATGGAAGTTTTTTGAAGAGTTGGTTGGATATTCTAAAGATTGGCTGATTTTTATGTTGGGGGATAAGAGTCCAAGCGAATTATAAACAATTTACTATAATGTTGTTAATCAATATATTCACAAATTTGAGGGAGGTGAATCTAATTTCAGATTCGCTTTTAAAAACAGATAGAATATATTATTGTAGTGATAATTTTTGCCATGGCATCGAATTGGCCAAGTCTAAACATTATGAAATTATACCTAACTAAGTTGGTTGTTTTTGTATTGAATTTCAAAAAAAAGAAAGTTATGATTAAAAACTTGGTATTGCTAGTAAATGTATTATTTTGTTTTGGTAGTTCCGCTCAAATCAATGTGGGTGCAGCATTCTGCGAGAACAGATCGAACCCTAATGGGGTTAATTTAAAAGACATAGTCTTTTCTTGGGAATTGGAAAGCGATGAAAAATCTGTTTTTCAGACTGCTTACCAGTTGGTAATTTCATCTTCACAAGAAGAATTAAACGCTAATAATTTCGATGTATTTGATAGCGGGACAATAAAAAGTTCACAATCAATCCAAGTTGGATATAAAGGTAAGGTTTTACAACCTGCTAATACTTATTATTGGAAGGTTAAGGTTTGGAATCATAAAGATCAGAATTCCGATTGGAGTGTCAATCAATATTTTACTACAGGACTATTTTCAAGGACTGACTGGAAAAATGCGAAATGGATAGGCTATGAAGATTTTCCGGAATCCTTGAGGGTAGTACCTTTCGTCCACGGAAAGATGAATAAGGATAATCCCCGAATAGTTAAAAATGCAGTAGCCCCTTTACTAAGGAGGGAATTCACGGTTTCAAAAAAAATAAACCGTGCCTTATTTTTTGTAAGTGGTCTTGGCCATTATGAGGCAAGTGTTAACGGTTCTAAAATAGGAAATTCATTTTTAGCCCCAGGATGGACCAATTATGATAAGACTGTTTTATATAACACTTACGATATAACTGCGCAATTACAAAAGGGAAAAAACACTTTGGGCGTTTTACTTGGTAGTGGTTTTTATAATGTTTCACAAGAACGTTATGCAAAAGGAACTGGAGCTTTTGGGAATCCTAAAATGATAGGGTTGCTTAAATTGAGTTATGAAGACGGCACATATGAATATGTTGTGTCAGACGATAATTGGAAAGTAAGCAAGTCACCCATTACCTTTAATAATATTTTTGGAGGTGAGGACTACGATGCGCGATTAGAGCAATTGGGATGGGATACAAACTCCTTCACTGATAGGTCTTGGAGGCCGGTTGTTGTGGTACGGCCTCCTACTGGAAATTTAGTTCCTGAAATTGATTATCCTGTGCAATTGATGGATACTTTAGAGGTGATGAAAGTGACACAGTTGGAGAAAGATACCTATGTTTATGACTTTGGCCAAGATGCTTCCGGTATTTTAAAAATTAGGGTAAAAGGATTGCCTGGTCAAATCGTTAAATTGGTCCCAGGGGAAGTCCTTGACTTAAATGGCAAAGTAGATCAAGGGATAGCACCCGATCATACATATTCCTATACATTAAAAGGAGATGGCGTGGAGATCTGGCAACCTACGTTTACTTACTACGCATTAAGGTATGCCGAGGTCAAGTTGCTAGGGATAAGTGTCAATGACAGTCTAGAACATTTGCCAGAAATATTGGATATAGAGCTCCTTCACAATAGAAACTCTACACCCATAAATGGTTCATTTTCCTGTTCTAACGACCTATTTAATAAAATTTATGGATTAATTGATTGGGCCATAAAAAGTAATTTGCAAAGCTATATTACCGACAATCCTCAAAGGGAAAAGTTAAGTTGGCAGGGTGAGCAAAATTTTATGCGGAATTCAATAGGCTACACTTATAATATTCAAAATTTATATCACGGTTTGGTTCAGAACACAATGGATGCACAACACGAAAGTGGCTTGGTTCCTGATATTTCACCTGAGTATATTCAGTTTACAGGTCCTTTTGTCGATTCTCCAGAATGGGGTACGACCGCTATTTTGAATATGTGGTTTTTGTATAGGTTTTATGGAGATACCCGGACAATTTATAAAGCGTATCCCATGATGATAAAATATGCACAGTTCTTGGAGGGGAAAGCGGAAGATAATCTTCTGATGTATGGTTTGGGTGATTGGCTGGATGTTGGTCCGAACCACGAGAGTCCTGCAAATCTTACCCCGATGGGTATAACCGCCACAGCTTATTATTATTACGCTATTCATTCATTAAGCCAAATGGCTGGGTTAATTGGAAATAATAAAGATGAAGCATATTATAGGGATTTGGCAGAAAAAATTAAAGATTCATTTAATACCATGTTTTTTGATCCGGAGATTAAGGTTTATGGAACTGGTAGTCAAACTGCTATGGCCATACCGTTAAGCCTGGGCATGGTCGAAGACAAATACCAAAATGCAGTTTTGAGGAACTTGGTTAATTCAATTAGGGCGCATGGAAATATGATTACTGCAGGTGATGTTGGACATCGGTTTTTAGTAGATGCCTTGTACAAAAATGATTATGAGCAAGTGCTTTTTGATATGAATAATCGTGATGATGTTCCAGGGTATGGTTATCAATTGAAGCAAGGAGCCACATCTTTAGCAGAAACCTGGGAAGGAAGCGCATCAATGAATCAGCTTGCAATGGGACATATTTTGGAATGGTTTTATGGTGGCATTGCAGGTATTTTACCAGAAGAAAACTCTATTGCTTTTAAACATATTAAAATAAAACCTCAACCAGTGGGTGATATTAAATGGGCAAAAGGAACTTTTAGGTCGCCTTATGGATGGATTCGAACAGAATGGGAAAAGAATGATGATAATTTCGTTTTAAACGTGAAAATTCCGACAAATACCCTTGCAACCGTTTACTTAGACAAAACAATATCAGAAAAGGTTTATGTTAATGGTAATCCAGTAGCATATCGAAATCTTGACAATAATGAGATTTCGTTTGATCTTGGCTCGGGCCAATATGAAGTTCGTGTGCAGAAATAAATGATTTACAATGCGCATAAACTCCATAGTACTTTGAAATAAGCCTGAAATTAACATCTTATAAATCGATAAAATTATTTAATCATGAAAATTATTGTTAACACAATTTTCTTTCAATTTTAAGTTCAGTTGGTCTAAAGGTTTTATCCACTTAGTTGTTTAAAGACGAGTTAATGGCATTGGTGAAAAAAAATGATTCAGGGAACTTTCAATAGAGTTTTATGCAATTTATGATATTCGACGATTTGGCAAGGTACAGGAAACTATTTTGCAAAATACAAAAGATCAAAATATTGGAATAACTTATAATCCTAAATTTACATTTTGGCCATTACCTTTGTTGGAAATTCAAACCAACCCAAATTTAAAACAAACTACTGGTTGGTAGATTTTAGATTAGGCCTTTATCAAAATTAGGAGAAGAGACTGTTTAATAAAACAGCCTTTTCTTATTCAAAAATAACTTCTATGAAATTTAAATTTTTAGGTTTATTTGTTGCACTTTTATCATATAACTTTTTATACCCGCAAGATTCTGATAGTTCACTGTTTAGGGTCATGGAATTACGGACGGAGTATCATGATAATCCCCAGGGTATGGATGTCGTGAAACCTAGATTTAGCTGGATTTTGACGGGGGAAGTTAGAAATAGATTCCAAAGCGCGTATCAAATATTGGTTGCGACAAGCCCAGATAGCCTTATGAAGAATAATGGAGATGCTTGGGATAGTGGTAAAGTGACTTCGAATAGCACCAACCAAGTCGAATACGATGGAATTCCACTGTCATCAAGTGCTACATATTATTGGAAGGTAAAGGTTTGGGATGAAACAGGTCAAGAATCTAACTGGAGCGAATCATCTCATTGGTCAATGGGCCTGCTTAAATTTTCCAATTGGAAAGGGCTTTTTATAAGTCATGATGTAGGCTATGATAAAACCGATAAATATGATAGTTTGTACTTGCCTCCTGCAAGATATCTGCGAAAAGCCTTCATTCTTTCAAAGAGTATAAAAAAAGCTACGGCCTATACAACTGCATTGGGTCTATATGAACTTCGCTTGAATGGAAATAAAGTTGGAGATGATTATTTTGCTCCTGGATGGACAGATTATAACAAGAGGCTATATTATCAAACTTATGATATCACCAATAGCATTAAACAAGGCGAAAATGTCATAGGAGCCGTTATTGCAGACGGATGGTATGCTGGATATGTTGGATATGGTTTATTGGTACGCTTAGATAAGGTTCGTGAATATTACGGTGTTAACCCAGCCTTTATGGGGCAAATACATTTGGAATATGAAGATGGTACCATTGAGATTATTGCCACAGATACTTCTTGGAAATCTAGTCAAGGAGCAATACGCGAAGCTGATATTCTGATGGGTGAATCCTACGACGGCAGAATGGAAAATTCTGGTTGGGATGCTCCTGGTTATAATGACAATGCCTGGAAATCTCCCAAGGTCTACACCTATCCGAATGGAAAACTAGAGGTACATCCAGGAAATTTGGTAAAAAATACCGAACGTATACGTCCTCTAAAAATTACAGAACCGGAACCCGGAACTTATGTTTTTGATTTGGGAAAGAATATTGCTGGTATTGCAGAATTAAAACTTCAAGGCCCAGAAGGAACGACAGTTCAATTACGTTTTGGGGAGATTTTAAAAAGTGACGGTAATATACAAACAGAAAATCTTAGGCTGGCGAGAGCAACCGATACTTATATTTTAAATGGTAACGGAGTAGAAACCTGGCAGCCGAAATTCACTTATCATGGTTTTCAATATATTGAAGTAACTGGTTTTCCTGGTAAACCAACTCTAGATGCCGTAACTGGTTTAGTCTTAAGTTCTATTGAAACAGATGCCAGTACATTCAGTTCATCGAATGCTATGAATAACAAGCTATATGAAAACATAAAAACAACACAAAGTGCTAACTTTTTTGACATACCTACGGATTGCCCACAAAGAGATGAGCGCCTAGGTTGGTTGGGAGATGCACAAACCTATATGCGATCAGCAACTTACAATGCCGATGTTTCTACTTTCATGACAAAATTCTTGGTAGATCTTGACGATGCGCAACGCTGGTATGGAGCTTATCCTAATTTTGCACCTTTTCCTTATTCTCGGCCAGAACAGTACTCGCCAGCTTGGATGGATGCGGGTATTATTATTCCTTATAATATGTACAAAGTTTATAACGATACTCGCATTGTGGAATATATGTATAAGGGTATGGAAAAATTTATGCAGTTTCAGGCCGAAGCAAGTACTGACTTTATTCGCCCAGGTGGGGGTAACAATTGGGGCGATTGGCTTGCCGTAGACGAAAAGACCAGTTATGATTTTGTTGGAGCTTCCTATTATGGATATGATGCCAAATTAATGGCAGAAATGGCCGAGGCCTTGGGAAAAACTGAAGACGCAGTTAAGTACAGGGTGCTTTTCGAAAATATTAAAAAAGCCTTTGCCAAAAAGTATATTTTGGAAAATGGCTATACCTCCGAAGATACACAGACAACATATGCCCTGGCCCTATATTTTGATTTATTTCCTGAAGGTCTTGCGCTAAAAGGCGCAGCCAGGTTAGCGGAAAAGATTCAGAATAACGGGTTTAAATTTTCTGCCGGATTTTTAGGAACTAAACATGTTATGCTTGCTTTGTCTAAATTCGGTTTTGATGATCTTGCCTATACTTTATTTAAACAAACCGAATATCCTAGTTGGGGCTATTCTGTAGAAAATGGAAGTACTTCCATATGGGAACGTTGGAACAGTTATACCAAAGACGATTCAGAGAATTCAGATTTGAATGCAAAAATGAACTCTTTCAGCCATTATGCCTTTGGCTCCGTAGCGGAATGGATGTTTCAACATGCCGTAGGAATAGATACAGAGGATGCAGGTTACAGAAATATAATTATAAAACCGGCGGTTAGTAAGGAAATGGGTTCTATGCAAGGAAGCTACAGAAGTATTAATGGAATTATTTCTTCAGACTGGAGTTGGAAAGGAAACAAACTAGTTATGAATGTAGAAATTCCCGCTAATACATTGGCAAAAGTTCATATTCCAACAAAAAATATTTCCGATATCAAAGAGGGCAATAAAAGAATTTCTAAAATGTCAGCAATTAAGATTTTGAAAATTAATGATAAAGAAACTATTCTTCAGATTGGATCGGGAACCTATTCATTTACTGTAAAAATGTGATATTAGTTAAATTATAATATAGCTTATACAATTTTCCAAAGAAGGAATGCTATACTCAAATAGTTCGAAAGCCAATTTTGAATTTTTTCAACATGTAATTCCGGAAAAAGGAAATAATAGGTCATTCCAAGACCTAACCTAATAACACATTTTTTTAAATGGGCATTAACAGTCCCTATTATAGGTGTTTAGTAAAAGTAAGTGATGCTTGCTACCAATGCTCAACTGTTGGATAGAGGCTAATTGCATAATGAATGCGATTTAAATCAGTCTATATTCTCTGGGGGGATTATACTAATGAACTAAGATTTAAGGCGGGTTAATTGTCCTAACTAACATTAAATACATTTCGCTTATGAACATGCTAAAGGACTTAAAATTTGATTTTGACCCTAAAGGGCCTATTTATGAACAATTGCCGTCTATTAATATCATCCGATACTTTGAACACACCTCTTAATTTCAGGAATAGGTATATGGCTTTATTAAATTATGTAAAAGACACATTAAAACCAATTGTAATGTGTACAACAACATTTTTTCCGTCTCAAAGTAAAAGTGAAATTATTAAAAGAGTAGCCTTACAGACAAATAGTTTTCTTGCTGACATGTCATACCTTGTTCTAATGGATGAAACAAATTATGCAAAAAATGTAAAAGAATATTCAGCTGATAAAAGTATTTGGAAAGTTGGAGGAATTGGTGCCCACCCAGGAGACATTGGTATAAAGAACATATCAATGCAAATATTCTTAAATCTAAATGCAAGTTTTAATTTGAAAACTGAATAATAATGCTCAATAATATAACCGAATTGGAAAATCGATAATCGTAAAGTCTAATATTTATATACGAGGATTCAATGAAGAGGATTTATATTGTTCTGTGGAGAATGATCGAGGCTCTTAGGCAGCTATGACCTCCGACGGCAAAAAGGTATTCTTTAAATGCCCCAACAATATGGGATCTATATCGATTAGATTTTGTCTCCACGGGCTCAAATAGAATTAATTTAGATTTCGAAACGGATTAGTTATAAAATAACGAACTTAAAAGTTATAATATGAGATTAAAATGCATCCACAGAATTCTCTTGCTGGCATCGGGTTTCCTACTAACTTCCTATATATCTGGATCCAAATCTTCACAGGAGCCACTTGTTTTTGGAAAAAATGAAAAAGTTATATTCTTGGGGAATGCTTTCTTTGAAAATGCAATTGCTAACGGAGAAATTGAAACGACATTCTCCCTTTGCTTCCCTGAAAAAAATATCACTTTCCGCAACATTGGTTGGAGCGGTGATAATGTCTATGCGCACTCGCGCACAAGGGCCCGTGATGGTCAGCGATTTGGGAGTCCAGAGGAAGGTTTCGGGATATTGACCAAACAAATAGCCGACCTTAAACCTGATAAAATATTCATCGCCTATGGTTTTAATGAATCATTTGATGGTGGGTCAGGTATTGATGCTTACGGTAAGGGACTAAACCGCCTTTTGGAAATGCTCAGTCAGCATTGCTCCGAACTTATTCTCATTTCTACCTTCCCTATGGAAAAAGGATTTGGCATACCTGAAGAGCATATAGAAGCACGAAACACTGCAATTAAGAAATATGCAGAAACTACAAAACAAGTGGCCGTAGAAGGAAAATACCGTTTCATTGATCTATTCACCCATTTTAACAAGGAGAACGAATACACAACAAATGGTATACATCTTTCGTCAAAAGGATACCGCAAAGCTGGAGATCTGATAGCAGAAATATTAAAATTTCCCTCACTTGCTATAAAAATTGATTCTAACGAAGCCGACGAGATCCGGAATACTATAATCAAAAAGAATACACTTTTCTTTCACCGTTGGCGACCGCAGAATGATGCATATGTCTACGGACTTCGTAAACACGAACAACGCATTGCTCAGGAAGAACCTGCACAGATCGAGCCATTTATTGCAAAACAGGAAGCAGCAATTAATTCCTTACTTGAGAAATTATGATAATAATTATTAAGAGAACATCGCACTTATTTCTATGCATCGGTCTATTGGTCCAGGCCTTACAAGCACAAAATGACCTACATGACATACCAAAACCAGACATTAAAGAGGAACAGGCGTCCTTTTCTATACTTGAAGGCTTCGAAATAAGTCTTTATGCCGCGACCCCTATGATGGAAAAACCTACCCAAATTAGTTTTGACAACGAGGGCAGGCTATGGGTCTGTGGCAGCCATTTGTACCCTCAATTAAACGTAAATGAGGATCCCAGCGATCGGATTATAATACTTGAAGATACCGATAATGATGGGGTGGCCGATAAGTCTACCATTTTCTATGATAAGTTAATTATGCCTAATGGAATACTTCCGGATAACCAAGGTGGGGCCTATATTGCAACCAGCGACAAACTTATTCATCTTAGTGATACGGATGGTGATGGGAAAGCTGATAAATCTGAAGTCTTGCTCACTGGGTTTGGAACAGAAGATACGCACCATACCCTCCACCGCCTTGGATGGGGGCCTGGAGGGAAGATTTATATGCAGCAGGGCTTTTACGTTTCTTCACATGTAGAAACCGCCTATGGGCCGCGTCATCTCAATGGTTCAGGCCTCTGGTCCTATGACACGAACACGCGACGTTTGGAAATCTTCACAAAGGGGTATATAAATCCTTGGGGGCATTCCGTGAGTTATTGGGGCCAGACTTTCGAGGCAGATGGTGCAGGTACCGGTTTTGGGCACAGTTTTCCAAACTCAGTTCTTTTAACTTCTCCCGGCGAACCGCAATCCTTGCCCTCGCTCACCCCTATAAGTCCCAAAGCTAGTGGTATTGAAATTATTAGTGGGAAACATTTTCCTCCATCATGGACGGGTAATGTCATTACCAACGATTTCCGAGCGCACATAACAGACCGCTACTCCATTGAAGCAGATGGAAGCTCATATATTGCTACACTTGAGCCTACTTTTTTAAAATCATCACACATATCCTTCCGTCCTGTAGATGTAACAATGGGGCCGGATGGAGCCCTGTATGTTGCAGATTGGTATAGCCCGATAATACAACATGGAGAAGTTGACTTTCGTGATCAACGAAGAGATCACGTGAATGGCCGGGTCTGGCGAATTACTGCCAAGGGAAGGCCTCTGCTTCAAAAGCCGAACTATAACGAGTTGAGCATACCTGAATTGTTGGACCTCCTGAAAGCAGATGAAAACTGGGTGAGACTACTAGCAAAACAAACGCTAAAGACAAAAGAGGCAAGCCAAGTCATAAATGCCCTGGACAAGTGGTTAAGAAACCTCAACTCGCAGGGGACCGACTACGACCACCACCGACTAGAAGCACTTTGGACAGTGCAGACTCTGAACCTAATAGACATAGACTTACTGAAATCTGTATTGAAATCGAAAACGGCGGGTGCTCGCTCGGCTGCTGTTAGGGTCCTCTACTATTGGAATGAAAAAGTGCCGGATGCCCTTGTCTTACTTAAAACTGCCGTTCAAGACCCGGATCCCAGTGTCCGACGTGAAGCGATTACTGCGCTGAGCCAATTTAAATCATTTGATGCCTTCAACACGGCCCTCCTTGCCTACAACGCTAATATGGACACATCTTATTCCTTTGCATTGCGTCAAACCTGCCGCATATTATCCGAACATTGGCTCCCTTCCGTGCACAATGGCGACTTGGAATCGCGAGTAGACCATACCGCACTCATCTTTGCTCTTAAGGCAATAGAAGACCCTAGGGCGATACAGCCCTTAATGGATTTATATAAAAAGAGTAAACATCCTGATGCAGGCACCCTGATGTTAATCGGAAAAATCGGTATACCTGAGCAATTAAATTTTCTTGCGGAAATTACCAGTATACAGGGCAACGCCCATATAGGTGATGCAGCCAAAAGCCTTCTAATTGCAGCAAAAGATAGAGGTGTGTTTCCTGCTAAACATAAACTTGAGGCACTCCAAAACCTATTTACGTTCGCTGACGAGCAGAACCAAGTAATGGCCTGTGCGCTTACAGGATATTGGAAAAATACAACATTTATCGATATTCTAAAACAAAAACTGAGTAAGACGAATACAAGCTATACAATTCAGGAAAGTGCCGCTCAAGCTCTGGCGATGTTTAATACGGATGAAATTCGTGAATTCTTTGTGCAAATTATTAGTGAAGACCGTTCCATTGGCACAACTAAGTTAGTAGTAGCTGCACTAGTCAAAGTTGACCTGGATGAGGGGGTAAAAACAATAACCCAACTTTTAAACAAAGAACTTGACAAAGAAACAATCAATTACCTAATTAATACAATCATAAAAAAAGAAGGCGCCTTTGAAGCTTTAAGTTCGGCATTGGAAGAAAAAACTATAGCCGCCACAACTGCTAAGCAAGCCATTATTTTTGTACGGGCATCAGGACGTAAGGGAGCACGGGATCTAATGACCGCCCTTGCTAAAGCAGGCTCCATAAACATCCCCTCTGGTGAGTCCAACAATGGTCAAAGCACTAAGGATCTCATCGCAAAATTAAAGGATGGCAACGCCGAGAAAGGAAAAGCTATATATGGCAGACCTGAACTAGCGTGCATTTCATGCCATAAAATCAAGGGAACGGGCTTGACCGATATCGGCCCAGACTTAGGTAGTATTGGTGCCAGTGCTCCTGCCGACTATATCATCGAGTCTTTGATTGAACCTAGTAAAAAGATAAAAGAAGGTTATAAATCCTCTACCATCACAACCAACAATGGTGACTTTTACACGGGCTCAATAATTTTTGAAGACGCGAACAAGATTACAATAAAAAATTCAGCAGGAACAGAAGTCTCGATGCAAAAAAGTAAAATTAAATCACGCGAAACAAGTAAGGTTTCAATGATGCCGGCTGGACTGACGGATTCCTTAAATGAGAGTGAATTTATTGACCTCTTGAAATATCTTTCTGAACTCGGGAAAAGCCAGTAATTATTTGGTAAAATTTAAGAAGATGATAACTCAGGCGCCTACAAATAAATGAAATAAGGTAATCATGGAGCCTCATATTTCTAAAACTATTTTTACTAGAAAGAGTGATCGCCGGATAATGTTTCTATAAAATAGTGGTTTTACAACGCCACAGACCAAAGGAGAAACTTTAGAAGAATTTCAAATAATTATTTTATTTAAAAGAAAAGGTCCTTTGAAAATTAAAAGCTATACTAATTATGAATATGCTGAGAGACTTAAAATTTGATCAAGACCCCAATAAGCCTAAATACCTTCAAATAGCAGATTGTTTTATTTCGAATATTTCTAATGGAAGTATTAAGAAGAATGACCAGTTGCCATCTATTAATGAGTTTAGCAAAGAATATAAAGTATCGAGAGATACGGTTGAAAAAGCATATAAGGTTTTAAAAGATAAAAAAGTTGTTGCTGCCAAACAAGGTAAAGGAACTTATATAAACAGTACTGCATTAATTTCTAAGCAAAAGGTACTTTTTTTAATTAATAAGTTAAGTTCATACAAATTAGAAATGTACAGTTCTTTTATTAATAATATAGGTGTTAAATACCATACAGATTTTGAGGTTTATCATTGTGATGAATCTCTTTTTTTGACTTTATTGGAAAAACATATTAATAAATATGATTATTATATCATTATGCCTCATTTTAAAATTGAAAATCATCAGCAATCTAGTTTTTCAAGGGAATCCATAAACGCAATTAAAGGTATTCCACAGGAGAAACTTATTATGATGGATAATGATGAGCTGAAAATTGATGGAGAAATCATCGAAATTTTTCAGGATTTTGAAACTGATATTTTTAATGCTCTTAAAAAAGGAAGAGAAAAAATTAATAAATATAAGAAACTGTTTTTGACCATTCCTAAAGACTCCAATTATTCTTATCTGGAGAAAATCAAAAAAGGTTTCATAAAATTTTGTGTTGAACAAGCCATTGATTTTGAGATTTCAAACAAAGTAAGTGAAGGTGTAAGGATCAATAAAGGTGATTTATATATTATTATCGACGATGATGATTTGGTTAATCTGGTAGATATTACGAAAGCCAGAAACCTAGTATTAGGAACTGATTTGGGAATTATATCATTTAATGAAACACCATTAAAAAGACTATTGGGTATTGCCGTGGTTTCAACAAATTTCTGGAAAATGGGGGAAACGGCTGCGAGTATGATTATTAATAATAAAAAAGGTAAAATTATAAATCCTTTCAGTTTTATTGATAGAACTTCCTTTTAATCTGAACTAAAGATAAATTCCGTAATATGAATTCAAAAATTTATATCTGTTGCTATTTCAATCTAGAACTATTCTGAGTAACTTCTTGTTTTTGGGCTGGTTTTAGAGATAAATTTAGGTCATGATTCATATTTTTATTTTGGTTGTTTGCCAGTTCAACCGACAACAAGCTCATTCGCCTCGTCCAAAACATGGTTGGTAAAGCTTTTCAAGTAGATTTCCGTTGTTCTTAAGGAATTATGTCCGAGACCTTCACTTATAATCTCTGTGGATATTCCCATAAATTTGGCAATCGTGGCCCAGGAATGACGGATGTAGTAAGTTGTAAATTCGCCTTCTATCCCTGCATCCTTTGCGATGATCTTAAGGCGTTCGTTCATTCTCCTCCTTTGGGATTTATACTTTTGAAAATGTTTGGTGCTTCCATCATAGTTTGTGGGAAACAAATAATCTGCGGGTCGTTTCCCCTTAAGGTAGAACTTCAGGATGTTGCCCAGACTTTCGGTAATCTTGACCGAGAAGGGGTCACCCGTTTTGCTCCTGCCATATAGAAGCCGATCGGCCTCAATATTGCTTACTTTAAGCTTGACCAGATCTATAAAGTTCATGCCCCTACAGTAGAACATGATAAGGGCATAGTTTTTGGCATGCCAAAGCGGGCTTTCCCGCTCGTATTCCAAGTTCTTTAGATCCATAATCTTGACCTTTGCCACGGCCTTCTTTTTGGTCCTCGCCTTTGATGGTGTCCTATAGTGATCGAAAGGATTTTTGATAGGAACAAATTGGTCCTCTTTGATCGCGCTATTGTACATGGACCTAATTGCCCTAATGTACATTCCTATAGTGTTTTTCGAATTTCCTTTGCTCAGCTGTTGGGCCTCGAAGTCCTTGAGAAAGGTCACCGTAATATCATATAGCCTTATGTCCTTTCCATTGTTGAATTTGTTTATGGCATCTATTCCGCTTTTATACCATTGTGCCGTTCCCGGAATGTTCGCCGCTTGTTTTCTTTTGATAAGCACAATTCCCCATTGGGATAGGGAAATATCATTTTCGACCTTCTTTTTTATTTCATAGTCCTGTTCACCGTCCCATCGGGCCTTTATGTGGTCAAGTAGTATATCAACATCAATACGGGCGATACTTTCCCCAAGCTCGTATAACACTTGCTTGGCCCAATGGAATTTATTGCCAAGTTCTGCATTTGCCTTATTGTAATCCAAGCCATTGTCCATAACCGCGGATTTACGGAGCTGTTGGGTTTTTCGATCCCATCCGGAACGGTTGGTCGAGTATCCAAGCACGATCAGCCGGCTCTTTTTATGAAAGACCTTGAGGACTATGGGAAATAGCCCTGTAATACTACTTTTGGATTTCTTCCTAGTGTCCAATATTAAACTTACCTTGGCCATATCAATTCGAATATTTCAAGGAAAAGGTAAGGAATAATTACGCTCACTTTACGCACACTTTTTTTGTATATCAAATGGATGCAAATGATATCAAATAAAATTAAAACGACATAAGTATCTGATTTTTAAATAAATATAGTGACTTGTGATATGATTTGATGTCCTTTCTTTTAGGCTGTCACGCAGGGGGTCGCGGGTTCGAGTCCCGTCCGGACCGCTAATAAAACAAGGCCCTCACAGATGTGAGGGCTTTTTTAGTTTTAGCATTGCACGTAGATTGCACGCATAT
>Ga0105050_10001086_pt1 | contig 41214 bp, 44 predicted proteins | sample FRY01_FD_78088 | JGI IMG/M metagenome (GOLD analysis project Ga0105050, IMG submission 78088) | Freshwater microbial communities from Lake Fryxell liftoff mats and glacier meltwater in Antarctica - FRY-01 | ecosystem: Environmental > Aquatic > Freshwater > Ice > Glacier meltwater ...
CGGTGAAAAATGGCACTATAAGTTGCGCACATGCGACAAGCGTAATGGGATAAATTGTAAGAAGGTAATTATAAAGAGGATAAGCGATAAGACTTTGTGTGATAACTAAATATACAATAATGCGTGCGGCGTGAATAAAATTGGTAACCGGTACTGGATACCATGATTCAAAAAATAATGATGCTATAAACCCCAAAATGCCACCGCCTGTCATGACAGATCCGACTAACATAAAAAAGGGAATCCCTTTTTGGGAAAGCATCTTTGAGGACATTCCACCAATAACAAATGCCATAGTTGAAAAAAGAATAAGAATATAATAGACCAAGCCAGAAAAAGAAGCTTCAACTTGTGTAACATGTGGCAGCAAAAGAGGTACCACTCCAGCAACTCCAAGCGTAAGCGCAAAAAGTTTTTTTAAACTAAGTGACTCTTTAAAAATTAACCATGAAAAAAATGCCGCAAAAAAGGGAGCGGTGGTTGCTATAAGTGCTGCGTGAGAAGAAGCAATATGGGCCAATGCAACAAGGCGAAAGCTGTCCATTATAAAGATACACACACTGTAACAAACAAGCAGCGGTAGCCATGACTTTTTAAGATAAAATTTTTTACGATCAGTCATAAATTGGTAGACAAGAAAATAAAGTCCACCAATGGTAATACGGATTCCCGTTAAAAAAAATGGCGAGGCGTACAAAGTTGCTTGTTTACCAAGGGTAAAAACTCCAGACATGATAGCACAAAAGAGAAGTAAGAAAAACACGGATCACCTCATCCGATAATATCTACACATAGATATATACAAAATAATTATGTATAAGCATATACCTATGTATATTTGATTTCTAGAGATGTTTTATCGGGCGTACTCAATTGCGCGTTTCTCTCTAATAACGTTTACTTTAATCTGGCCAGGAAAGTTCATATCCTGTTCGATCTTAGCAGCAATCTCACGTGCAAGAATTGCTGATTTTTCATCATCAAGAGAATCTTCTTCAACAATTACCCGCACTTCTCTGCCTGCTTGTAAAGCATAGGCTCTTTTAACGCCATCAAATCCATTGGCAATTTCTTCCAATTTTTCAACGCGTTTAACATAAGCCGCTAATGTTTCTTTACGTGCGCCAGGACGAGAAGCAGAAATAGTATCAGCGATCATAATAATAGGTGAATAAATTGATATAAAAGGAACTTCTTCATGATGAGCAGCAATTGCGTTTACTACAAATGGATGCTCTCCACAGCGCTTTGCAATATCGCCACCAATCATTGCATGAGGCCCCTCAACTTCAGCAGTCACAGCTTTACCAATATCGTGAAGTAAGCCAGCTCGAAGTGCTATTTGCCCATCAAGCCCTAGTTCTTCAGCTATCATACGTGAAAAATAACCAACTTCTTTTGAGTGATCAAGTACGTTTTGCGAGAAACTGGTTCTAAAATGTAATTTACCAAGTAAAGTAACAATTTCCGGATGGACACCCTGAAGGTTAAAATCAAGAACAGCGTTTTTTCCGTATTCTTGAATAATTTCTCCTAACTCTCTTTCACAGGCGGCAACGGCTTCTTCTATGCGAGTAGGATTAATTTTGCCGTCAATAATAAGACGTTCTAAGGATCTTCGCGCCACTTCTCTGCGAATAGGATTAAATCCAGAAATTGTGATAATTTCGGGTGTATCACCAATGACAAATTCCATACCTGTTGCCATTTCAAGCGCTTTGATATTACGGCCTTCTTTGCCAATAATACGACCCTTCATATCTTCATTTGGTAAATGAATAACACTTGAAGAATGCTGCGCAACCTGGTCAACAGTGTACCGTTGCATTGCAGTTACAGTGATCTCGATAGCCTTATTTTTGGCGTTGGTTCGGTAATCTTCCTCAACCTTTTGAATCCACTTTTGATTTACTAAATGAACTTCAGCCTGAATAGTATCAGAAAGTTCCTTCTTAGCTTGATCTTTACTGATACCGCCAATGTTTTCGAGTTTAGTAATAAGTTCATTATAAAGAACTTTAAGCTTTTCCTCATTTGCATGAAGAGTTTCACTCAAACGAGACATTTTTCGTTCTTTTTGCTGAAGCTCATTTTTTAATTCGTCGAGCTGGATTTCTTTTTTTTCAATGGCTTCATATTTTCCGTTTAGCTTTGTTTGCTGACGCTCAACATCAAGACGTTCGCGTTTTATATCGACTTCAAACTCACTACGGCGTTTATAAATTTCATCTTTAATTTTAAGAAGCGCTTCACGACGTTCATTTTCTACGTCTCGTTTTACGTTTTTCCATTTTTCAGCAGCGTGAGCGAGAAGCTGACTTGCCTCTTGTACTTTTTTTCTTGCAAAAAAAAGTACCGCTATGGCAGCTGCAAGAACAACTACACCGCTGATACCTAATAACGATTCCATCATTGCTCTGTTCCCAACTATTCAGCAAATAAATTATCTGTACAACACTTGTTGTATATACCAAAGGGGCATTTTATTGCGTAGAGCACAAAAGTACACTGCACATTGGGAAAGCAACAGGATCCGCGTATCACAAAAGTTCTGAAAGCTCTCTGCCATGCTTTTCTAGCCATTCAATAAGAGCTCGCGTCTCTTTCTTATAAGAATCTGAATTCTCTTTAAGAGTAAGACATTCGCTAGCCAATTGAAGCGCAACTAAAACTGCAATCTTTCTTTGATCACGAATTCCTGCGCGGGAAGCCCCACGCATCCGCTCATCAACGAGCGCTGCGGCACTTTTTAACCGTTCCTCAGATTCATCTGTAACAAGAGAATATGTTTCGTCAAAGACAGAAACATTGTGGGCCTCTTTATTCATCAGCTACTTCCGCTTTCTATTAATAAATCAATATCTGCTATCAATTCATCAACAGCTTTTCGTGCGGAAGTCTTTTCGCTATCCCACCTTTTAAAATCTTCGTCTTTTTTAAGAAGTGCCTGCTCAAGCTGATCGACATGCTCCCTAAGAGCAGTAGTGTCTTTAAGCAGTTGTTCCTTCTCTGACCTAAGTTCCTTGATGAGTACTACCAGATGTGCAAGTTTTTTTTCTAAATTTCCCAATAATTCCATCGCTTTTCTCCCCTTAGGAAAAACACAACAGGCACCAGTGTACAGAGAAGGTTATTTTTTTGTCAAGAAACGCTTTGCTTTGCCATTCCGACTAATAATTCAAAACCTTGCGGTTCAAAGATTGCAAGCTGACTTAGCATTTTTCTGTTCAAAGAAATATTTGCTTTTTTAAGTCCGTGCATGAATGCATTGTATGACATTTCATGTTGTTGAGCGCCAGCCTTAATGCGAGTGATGAAAAGACCGCGCATATCACGCTTTTTGAGCTTTCTGCCTTTAAACGCAAATGCCATTGCGCGAAGCAACGTTTCTTTTGCACGTCTAAAGACGTTTTTTCTTTGGCCCCAAAAGCCTTTAGTTTCTTTGAGAAGCTTCTTATGCCTCTTTTTTACGACCGTACCACGTTTGACTCTTGTCATGGCTCTCTATCCTTTATACTAAAAAAAATTAATTAATTTGGAAGCAACAATGATATACGCTTACTATCACTCTTCGAGATGTATCCACCTTTACGTAGATCACGCTTTCTCTTTCTACTCTTTTTAGTAAGGAGGTGGCGACGTGATGAACATTCACGTTTAATAATACCACTCTTGAGCTTTTTAAAACGTTTTTTAGCTGCAGAGTTTGTTTTCATCTTAGGCATGTAATTATATCCTCTATTTCTTTTTAAGTGCGAACACTTTAGACCACGCAGAATCCGTGCGGATTTCTTTATCCTCAAGGATTCGTTCGAGCAAGCCTTGCTCTGCAAACGTTTTGCCTACCCTATCAAACAATTCCCGACCTTGTTCATTCTTATTGATAACTTGCCGCCCTCTAAAGAGCAAAGTCACCTTTAGCTTATTACCGTCCTCTAAGAATCCAATCCCTTGGGTGAGTTTAGTTTGGAAATCATGCTCACCTATTTTAGGACGAATTCTTATTTCCTTAATTAAAACAATTTTTTGGTGTTTCTTAGCCTCGTTCTGTTTTTTCTTCCTGTTATACAGCTCTTTACCGTAATCCATAATTTTGGTAACAGGAACACCCAGAGCACCGGTTTCAGAAAGCATTACAAGATCCAATCCTGCCTCACGGGCCATTAAAAGTGCGTCACGTCTATCAACGACACCATGGTTAACACCCTCAAGGTCAATTAACTGGATTTTCTCTGCACGAATTTCTTCGTTTGCAAGTGGACCAACGACACGACTGTCTTTTTTAAGTTGATCCGATTGTCCTCTTTTTTTAATGGTCTTTCCTCATAAATAATGGAACAAATTATCACTCAACGACAGCCGCCACTTGGCGCAGTCTGGAGAAAATCTTTTCGGTCATTTCCTTTTCAGACTTTAGGTAGTTAAGCGCCTGGTCTCTTCCTTGAGCAATCTTAGCTCCTTCAAAAGCAAACCAAGAACCCGATTGAACTATTATACCTCTTGCGATAGCCGCATCAAGTATTTCCAGTTCTTTACTTACGCCTTCTGCAAATATAAGGTCAAGTTCAACCTTTTTAAATGGAGGGGCAACCTTGTTTTTGGCAATTTTAATAGAAATACGGTTCCCGATATTCACATCATTTTTCTTAAGACTTGCGATCCTTCGTACATCCAAGCGGATTGATGCGTAAAATTTAAGGGCATTACCGCCGGAAGTTACTTCTTTATTACCAAATGCAAAACTACTAATATTTTGACGAATTTGGTTTATAAAAATAAGAACTGTTTTTGACTTATGCACTACAGGAGTAAGCTTACGCAATGCCTGAGACATCAATCGTGCTTGAAGACCCATATGAGTATCTCCCATGTCTCCTTCAAGCTCAGCCTTAGGAACGAGCGCTGCAACGGAGTCAACAACTATAATATCAAGTGCCCCTGAGCGTACAAGCATTTCAACGATATCAAGCGCTTGTTCACCATAATCAGGCTGCGATACAATAAGATCATTGATCTTAATACCGAGCTTTGAAGCATATTCAGGATCCAACGCATGTTCCACATCTATAAAAGCACAGATACCACCAGCCTGCTGAGAATGGGCTACAGCTTGCAATGCAAGTGTAGTTTTCCCTGAAGCTTCTGGTCCATAAATTTCCACAATTCTACCGCGAGGAAATCCACCAATCCCAAGCGCCTCGTCAAGCAGAAATGAGCCTGAAGAAATCGCTTCAACTTTTGCACCGGTAGATTGTCCAAGCAACATAACAGCGCCTTTTCCGTACTGTTTATCGATTTGGGCAAAAGTTACCTCAAGCGCTTTATGCTTTTCGGCACTATCCTGATTAGAATTTATTTTATGGTCTTCTGTTTTTGACCCTGTAGCTTTAGATTTCATATGAATTGCTTCCCATATCTGATGATTTGCTGGTGTCTATTTTAGCATTTCTATACAAAGATGCAATAAAAGCCTGCGCGGTAATGCCCTTGAATTCTTGCATTAAAGAAGTTAATACCTCTTGTTTCCCTTTTTTTTCTTTTTCAGAATCGATAGTTTTAAACTCATCAAGACATACAACAAATCCATCTTTTTTACCTACAGACGCAATCATCCCGCCCTTTTTGCCTAGAAAAATAAATTCTAGTGGAATACCTTGCTCGACGAACTTCTTGAGTTGATCTTGATCGCGGCTATCGATCCAATCTGTTTTTTGGATTTTTCCATAAGAGGGAGCTTTAAGCATCTTTGAAGCTAAGTTTTGCCTTTTAAGCTCGACTACGGCTTTAGCAAGTTCTTTATGGGCTTTTTCTCGAGCAAGATTTTTTTTAACATGTTCGATAATAAGCTCAAAAGGCATAATTGATTTAGTTGTCATACCTGTAAGTTCTACAATAACCCCTTTGCCATCATGCATGAAAGGAAGACGATCACCAACTTTTTTGAGTGCAAACAATCTGCTTGCAGAAGGATTAGCGCCACTTATTTGAGGATCAATTTCTTCATATTTTGCTTGGTTTTTGTCTATAAAGCTCTTAAATTGTTCAGTGGCATTTTCGCCTTCAGTTCTTGTAATTCGTCCTGCTGACTTTTGGAAGTCCTGGCTGAATTTTCTTTTAAGAAGAGCTTTTTTAATATCAGCCTTAACTTGAGTAAATGGTTTGTAGGTTGCATCTTTTCTGGCCACACGTTGAACAATTGCATATCCTTTACCTTCAAGATCAATTACAGGAGAAATGTCCCCGTCATTTTTAAGATAAAAAGCTGCGCGTTCAAGCGACTTTTCTTTGCTGCCACGCGAAAAGAAATCAACAGTTTTAGCTTTTTTTTCAAACAGCACGGAATTTGTATCTAATTCTGTACGCATCGATTGAGCGTCATTTTGAAGTTGATTGAGGCCTTTTCCCTTAAGATCATCAAAACGAATTTCTTTAATCTTAATCTGAGCTGGCTTATCAATATACTGAGTTTGCTTATTTTTTTTGTAGTAATCCTCTACTTCTTGCTCACTCATTTCTAAAGAAAACTTTTCAACATCAAATGTCCACATTTTTCCCGAACGCTTTGCTGGAATAGTATAAAGCTTGTTTTTATTTGCTTCAAAAAAGTTTTTTAACTCTTCTGGATTGCTCGTCTTTTCTTCTTCTGTCTTTATAAAATGATCAAGAGGAAGAGTAACAATAGTAAATTTCTTAGGAACCATACCACTTTGATAAGCGTCATTAACAATAAATTGAGGAACCCACGATGAGTTATAAATAACGTTCAAAATCAATTCGTTTTGCAATCCTTTAGACATTGCTTCTTGCATTTCTGCCGAAGAAACATCTCGATGTGCATTACGAGGGTCAGCCATTTTTTCTTGTATGAAATCATATGATACGTACAAAGGAGCTTTTAAAGCTGCTTGGTGTAGTAATGATTCTTTTATAAGTCCTTTTAAAACATTTCCTGAAAGATCTTCACCAATTCCTGATTGTTCTAAAATAGACGCAGCAACTGCTTTATCTGGAACTTGTGCATAAATATAATCAACGTAATTCTTAAGTGCTTTGTACTTATTTAGAAAATCAGTTTTACTAATTTCTTCTTTATTAACCCATGCAATCCCGTTGCCAGTTTTGCCACCTAGAAGAGTACGCAGCAATCCAAACCCACCAAAAAGTGCTAGTAAAATTAACAGCAATATGCCTTTACTAAAAGGACTTTTAATACCAGTACGAATTTTTGAAATTAACATGCTTCGTTCGCCTTTCTTTTTTCTATAATTTTTATGTCTTTAATTCGTTCTTTTTGTTGCAACTCACTAATTACTTTTTCAAGTTCAGTTTTATCTGAGTAATCTTGCGTCATAATTTGGTACCAAACAATCTTGCGGCCTCGCTGAGTCCTACTTGAACGTTCTTTTACCAGCGCCTCAATTCCCATTTTATGAACCCTTTGCACAAAACTATTTGCTGCATGCAAAGTACCAAAACCCACTAAAGGAGCTGCGTATACGATACGAGCGCCTGTCTGCGGAATTACTTCTGGTTCTTCATTTTTCTCTTCAGGTTCAGGAGCTGTTTCTTCTTCAGTTTCATCTGATACATCGCCAGGCTGTTCTTCTTCAACACTCTTTCCAGTAAGAGTATATAAAGAGTACGTAATTCTATCAGCAAACGATTCCTCTTCTACTTTACTAAGAAATCGGCCGACAGCCCTACGATGGCCCCAGAAATAGCCTCCTAAAAACGCTAAAAGAAAAAGTAACAAACCCAAAGCAATCATCCAGTTGAGTTCACGTTTTGGGACAAAAAAGCCAACTTCTTCCTGTTCTTTTTTTTCTTTCACGTCTCTCCTTTATCCTTTTAGAAACTGTGCAAGAGAGTCTTTTACCAATACTCCTTGCACATCACTTGAAAGATCTATTTGCGCAACCATCGATCCACTTTCTTTAAAGTACGGCTCCAGTGCTTTCCTGTACGTTTTCCAAAAAGTTTCCTGACGCTTTGCATAATTTCGCGTACGCTGCTGAATAATTGTTATCAGTTGCTGTAACGCGTCATCATCATCACAGTGACCTTCTTTTATATAACCCAGAATATCAGTATACCCTATAAGTTTTTTTCGTTCCAAAAAATTTTCCCATGGAGTACTTTTTAATTTTTGAACTTCTTGTATCCAGCCCTCATTAAACATTTCGTACGTTCTTGCATTGATGCGTGCATACAGTTCTTGTCTCTCTCTTGTTAAAAAAAGGACTAAACAGTCACCAGGCAAAGGATTAAATTCCGGCACGTAAGAAGAAGGGCTTTTTCCAGTGGAACGTAAAATTGAAAGTGCACGTCCAAGACGGTATCCATCATTTTTGTGAATATTTTTTGCTCGCACAGGATCAAGCGCATGAAGAAGTTCCCATGCATTGTCTTGGATGCAACTTTCTTTTTCTTCTCCATCAACAGAAGGGGGAAAGAAAAGTGATTTTCCATAAAATCCAGATCCACCTACCAAAACAGGAGTATTTCCTCGTTGCCAAATTTCTTCAATTTTTGCTTTGATAAGATCTCGATACTCAACAACAGAAAAATCTTGCGGTTGTTGTATAATATCAAATAAATGATGAGGCACTGCAGCATTTTGCCAGTCAGGCTTTGCAGTACCAATAGAAAGTGCTTGATAAAATTGCCCGACATCGCAATTTACTACCTCAATAGATAACGATTCACCAATTGAATCTATCGTAGCACTTTTGCCAACGCCGGTTGGTCCATGAATAAGTATATATCGTTGTTTCATACGTTGGCCTAAACTAATTAGTTTAGGCTTTAGTATAGCTCATTATCGCATTAATGCTATTAAAGGGATTTTTTTAAAAATACTTTTAATAGCATTAATTAAAATGATGCAACAATTCACCCCATGCATTTTCTCTTGAAAAATAAGTCTTTTCATAAGAAGCATCAATTGATTTTTTAGGGAAATAAATTGAAATACCTCCAGCATGCGCAAGATTTTTTCCGCATACATTGGCAATAACTGCTTGTTTAATAAGTTCTATTCCCGCATCAAGAGTTCTGCCTAGTTGATCAATAAGTGATTTATGACCTGGCTCAAGTTGCATAAATGGGAGAGTCATACGTAAGTTATAATAAAAATCACTTAAATCTATATAGGACGGTTCAGAAAAACTTGTGCAGTTTTTGCGATCCTTACTTGTTTCAATTGCAAGTGTAACGGTGTTTTCAACCTGGAGGTCAATGGTACCAAGCAGCAACGTTGCAAGACGGTGAATGTTATCAATAAGCCCATGGGACTTACGCAAATCAACTGCTGATTGGGTAAAATCAGGCACTTGTGACAAATATTCTTGTCTATAACTTTCAACGGCGTGCTCTGCAAATTCTCGTGGAGTCATGTACTGCAAAGAAAGCTTTTCAAGAACTTTTTCATAGTGCCACCCGTCACCAGGTTCTACTTCTTGCGATGCAACCATATAGTCTGCGTAAAAACGCACAGTATCAATAATTTCTATCATTGCCATTAAACACGCATCAAAAGCAATAACATCAATTTTTCTACCTAAATGGTCTGTAATAGCGTTTAAAGCACGCATAAGATCTTGATTATTAAGATACGTTCGACGTGTGTCACTAAAGCAGATACCCCGTCGTCGTATCCATTCAATAAAGCTAATAGATCGATCAACTTCAAGTTGATAAGTAGAGGGATTTTTTATAAAAAGCTCGGCGACATTAAATGAGCGACCTGGTGCAGGATCTAAAACACCACTTCCATGATTCCACAGAACAAGCGCGTAATGTTCTGCTGGGTACTCGTCGATGCCCCATTTGCAAAAATCAATAAGCGTTTGAGCATCTCCACTATCAAGTTTTACATTTAAAAGTAAAGCGCCCACATTTTCTACGGAACCTTTTTTGATAAGAAGTCGTTTGGTTTTTTCTTTTTCACCCAGTTCGTCAAGTTGCACAATAATGGTAACGTTTTCGTTCGAGCCAACTTTAGCCATCTCCTGTATATCTTTAAGAGCATACTCAGAAAGAGAATTATCAGCTGCTGCGTAAATCATTACTGTCCAGCTACTTTTTAACGGCTTTTCAAACTCATGATGGGTTTTGGCAAAAAGGGAATGTGCAGTAACTAATAAAAAAAGTACGAACAAATACTGTAAAGAACGGTTTTTCTTCATCGCTCTTTTCTCCTTTTCTTTCTAAAAAAAAGACGTTACATGAAATTATGTGCATCCAGCATTGCTGGAATAAAGAAAGAACGAAGACGTTCTATTGCGCTGTCTTCTTGGATATTGTCCGCAGCAGAAATTTCTTCCACCAACAAATCTTCAGCTTTACTTAAAAGATTTTTTTCACCAAATGAAAGTTCTTTATAGCGCGAGATGTGCTTAAGGTCTCGATAAATTTCTGAAATATCTTTTAAAGAACCGGTTCTTAACTTATTTTGATATTCTTTATTTCTGCGGTTCCAATTGCTTGCAGTAAGCTCTTGCTGATCTATTTTACGTGCCGGAACAGTAAGAGCTGCAAGCATGGTAACAATATGCTCAGAAGAGCTTAAGGCACGAATTCCTACTTCATGAGCTCTGTCCATAGGAACCATAACTGTCATATCTTTTTTAAGAAATTTGAGTTCACAAAATAATGATTTCATTGTGCCAAATTTCTTTTCAAAAATACGCGAAATTTGAGCGACACCGTGACCTGGATAAACTACTTTTTGTTGCAGTGAGAACATTCTGTATTCTCCTTTTCCATAAAGATTTTCATCCACGAAACAGTACATGACCATACGGGATGAAAAGTATAGCACACATTACAACCTTTTTCACCTGAGAGTTAAAAGGCTTCTCTTTTTTTAACAAGATAAATTGCAATTTCTTAGTTTATGTACACTTTTTTCAGCTTCAAATAGTAGTATTCAAAAGTGGGCATAAGTATAGTATAGGTACTTTTTAGATAGAAAGTATTTAATAAAAAAAATATGAAAAAAATGATTAGAAGCACTTTTACAAAAGTAAAATTTCTCAAACTAAAAGGTGTAAAAACTTCTCTTTACGCTTATATCCTGCGCAACCCATAAGTTTTATATTTTGCTATAATGAAGTGCATACTTTCGTTATAAAAAGGAAATACAATGTTCAATTTTAGCAACGGTACCCCGGAAGAACAGACATTTTTAAGACGGCTTAAAAGCTCTGTAATTACGTCATTATTATGGAATGCCTTTGAGTCGATTTTATATCAGATAATTTATCTGAGTCATCACGCAGCGTTGTTTTATACAATTGACAGGACATTATACGGTACGTATGGTGCACTTTTTGCATTTATTTATCTTATTATTATGTTTGCAAATATGAGTTTTGAAATTGGGGTTATTCCTTTTTTTAGTATCTTTTCAGAAACAAAACAAAACTTTAGACATCTTGTTACTCACTACCTTTTGCCTCAAGCTTTTCTTCTTGCGAGCATTGCCTACGCACTTGGACTCTTTCTTTATAATTTTTCCTACGGTCCGCGATTTATAATACCCTTGCTTCATGGATGGGGAATACTATGCCTTGTTATATTCGTTACCACCGAAGGTATGAAAAAAAATATTCGTGCACTTTTACAATTAGCCTTTCAAAACAAAAAAACTGCATGGATTGAAATTGCAAATATTTTTTGTTACGTAAGCACTGTGTGGATAGCACACCAAAGTGGCGTACCTTTCTCACTCCAATTATTAGTTGTTCCTTTTATTGGAGTATCTTTTATTACAGTAATGGTATTGTCGTTGTTTCTTTATGGCTATTACAAAAAACTTCCTGATGGGAAAAATACCGTTCCTCATTCAATAAAAAAAAGAATTATTACCAATCGATTTTTTCTTTTTATCAATCAGATGGGAAATGTATTATTTTCGAGTAATTTTTTATTACCGCTTTTTGCTTGCCAAACAGGACTACAACAAGCAGGCATGATGACATTCGTAAATTCTATAACTTTTTCATTCACTATTTTTATACAAAGAGTTTTTGGTCCTTCAGGTGCAGCACTTTTTGCACGCACAAAATTATTGTCTTTGGAAAGTAAAAGATCTGCATTTTCATTTTTATACAGAAAGTGTTGGTATTTAGTTATCTCTCTTTTAACACTATTCATTGTGAATGGAAAACAACTCTTATCGTTAAAACTTGGAGAACAGCCTCTTAGTTTGTGGGTGGTTATCTATATTTTTTCTTTGTCTCATGTGTTAGAAACTTTATTTCTATTATACGACAAACTTTTTGCTGCAGAAGAACTGGCGCACTATACCGCATTGGTAAATTCTATTAGTTTTTTACTATGCGTAAGTATTGCGTTTGTAAGTTCTTCACTTATGGTGACACTTTTATGTTGTTGCATAGTGCGATTGATTACTTTCTTTTGTTTGACTCTTATTGCACATATTACCTGTGGAATTTCTCTTCCTTACAAACTTCCACTCAAAAAACTTCTTGTACCCTTTGCAGTTTCATTAATTATTGCTGTTTTAATAAAAATGCATTAAAAATTAGCTCTTAAGCTTTGCAAAGTTAGCACTGGAAGTACTATAGAAAGTATCAAACAAAAACACCCCAAGAGTAAGCGATTTTAATGGCGGCAATGAAAATAATTGTGGAACAATAAAAAAGAGGCTCAAATTTGATTTTTAAATTTGAGCCTCTGTAGATCGATGTTTTCAGATGTTTATTAGAGAGCCATAGAAAGTGATAAAGAAAATGCATGTTTATGTAAACCGTATGTTGGTTGGTAAGGAAGATAGATACTATGAGCATCGGTTAAAAAGGTAATATGTTGATAGTGAAGAGGGGCTCCCGTGTCTGGAGTTTCTATGAAAATTTTATTGCCATATTTTACGTGTCCAACAGAAAGTGAATATCCTAATTTAATAACGTATTTATCGTTATTAAATTTTCTTAACGCATAGATTCCAAATTCACCAAGAAAACTCACCGGTTCTGGTTTAAGAGAAACTCCACAATACGCATCGTTGGTTTTATAAAACACTTTTAGTTTATCAAGAGTTTTACGAGCAACAGAACATCCAACCGTTGCACCAAGTGTTACCTTTTTAAACTGGGTAGTTTCTAAGCCAATGTAAGGAGTCAAATGTAAATCATTTACATTTTGCTTTACATCAAATTCTATAGCTGCATTTGGCTCTTTATAATCTGCAACGATTGCTTCTTTTTTTCTGTTATATCCAAACTTTAATCCTGTTACTAAAAATAGTTTTTTAGCACAGCAATCAAGATCGGTACGACCTTCCCATCCAAAAATAAATCCTGGAACCATTTTTTGGCTACTATTAACCAACTGATCTTTATTGCCACCCACATCAAAAAAAGAAGAGTCTCTTAATTTATAGACAGAAAAAACTGGTCCTGCAAAAAATTTTCCACCTTGCAAAGAAGAAAGTGATGCAAGGGCTATTAAAGAAAAACTAATTTTAAAAATTTTATTCATACTCATTCCTTTTTTACTTATCTAATGTAATGTGGGGTTATCAGATAAAAGCAGAAGCAACCTCATGATGCGCTCTGAAACTTTCATGGTTCCAATTTGATAATGCATCCAATTTGCCATTAGCAAAGTATCGCGCAATAAGAGCTCTATCTGTATCAGTCTTACCTACTACTACAATTCTCCCCAGGGAGTCTACCGCAACACCTTTAAATTCATCTGAATCTTCGCCTTGCTCATTAGCTATGTAGCCTACTTTATTAAATGTTGCATGCGGTCTTCCATCAGTATCATAACGAACAATTACACCGTGACTACTCTTGCTACCTACAGCAATAATTTTTCCCTTTAAGTCCAATGTAACGTATTGATATTTATAATTACCAATATTATGATATCCACCGCCCTCAGATTCATTAAAATTAAAGGTTGTATCACGCTTTCCATCGGTCTTATAGCGCTCTACCGCTCCGCCTGTTCCAACTACTACAATTTTTCCTGATGAATCAACTACAACCCCACTCACTATTGGGTTAACGGTAGTTCTCACTCTTCCACCAACGCCAGCTCCACCATTCCCATTATTAGTAAAAGTTGAATCAAGAATAAGTGAGCTGGTATAGCGCACGATAATTCCGTCGACAACTGTGTTGTCAACCATTTCACCTACTGCGATAATTCCACCACTTGAATCAACAATCACATCATGATAGAGAACAGATAAAGTTGTCCCACCATCATTAATATATCCTGTGGAATTGAAAGTAGTATCAAGTAAACCAGCACTTGTATAACGTGCTATTGCTCCTGTACTCGTACTCGTATCACCCACAACAACAATATTACCACTTAAATCAAAAGCCAAACCATAGGCCCTACGCAGTTTTGTTTGGTCAGTGGTAGTTGCAACTCCGTTAAGATCGACTGCAAATGAAGTATCAAGAGCCCCGGCACTTGTATAACGAGCAATGATCTCAGCAGCATTTCCGGCAGTTACACCTATTCCGCCTACTACTATTTTTCCGTTGCTATCAATTTTTACAGAATGAAAAATAGTAAAATTTGCACTAACAACATAGCCATTTGTTCCAAATGCTGTGTTAAGCGTACCATCGGGGTTATAGCAAACAATTAATCCTCTAGATGTTGCATCAGTAATCCTTGCGCCCACGGCTATAATTCTGCCTAAAGAATCTATTGTCACTGATTCATAATATGATGTAGTTCCAACTGCTGTAAAGGAAGCGTAGCCTGTCCCATTAAAACCTGGCTTTGCGTTTGACAATGTTAAACTGGATCCATTAGATACGGAACCATGGACATCAATTGATGTTAAAAAACATAGTAAAGAAACTATTTTTAGAAAATTCTTCATTATTAAAAACTCCCGCTATAAAATGCACTTACTCATAAAAAGAAACCATATTCTTATCAAAAGAGTCAATAGTTACACTTTTTTAGCGTCGAGGGCTTAGCAAAGACAGTTTATAGTCGGGTTTAGGTAATGAAAAAGTATTGTGTTGCATTTTTTAGGTTCCAATTTAATGAAGTATCAGAAACACCATTGCTAAGGTACTTTACAACAAGTCTTCGAGTAGTATCAGTTTTACCGACAGCAATAATTCTGTTGCGTCATAAGAATTGTAATGTAAATTCACTTTATTGCCATGCACGCCTTAAGTTTTACTACTCACTATTTCTATAACAGAATAAACCACGCCAGCCCAATAATCGGGCAACAATGCGCATTAAATACCACCAAGAAAAAAGAACCTTACTTTAAAGAACTTCTTTTATAAGTAAGTTGAGATTTGTTTCCTACATTAGAGGGTTTATAAGAAAGACGAGATTTATTACCAATCCATTTACGCACAAATAATACCGGCCGTGGATCATATGTTGTTGTGATAGCAACATCTACTCGTGCGGTTGGTCCACCATTCCAAGGACCTTCGTCTTGGCCACTGGTACCAATTAAACTAAACTTAGGGTAATGATAAGGAGTACCACTAAAAGTAGAGGTCCATGAAGTTGGGTTTGCATTACTTGCGGTACCTGAAGCAATGAGTGTTTTCTTTTGCGACCAACCAGAAACACTTCCTGTTGAAGAAGTCGAAACTGTAGCAGTATAATTATGGTTAGCAATTGCAGCGGTAGGAGCAACCTCTAACCAATACGTTCCGGAAGAGGGGATTGCAACAGAACCTATATACGTTACAACGTCAGAACCATTAATACTTGAGTAAGCAAGTTCTCCTAGTTTTGTGCCAACCGTATTAGAAACTGAGTTAGCGTACAAAATAATTTTAGTAGAAGAAGGAAATTTCTGAGCAGAAGAAAGCTGTTGCTGAACACTAGTAATAGTTGCAGATCCACCAGCAGTAAACTGATGTGCATAGCGAACATTCGAGCGAATAATCCACGAAGTAGTAGAAGAGGTAACTTCATTCATAGTAGTAAGTAAAACACTCGAGTAAAGCGAATGCATAAGCAGACTATAAACTGCAAGAAGAAAGAGAAAGCGTTTACTATTCATAAGACATCACCCACGTAAATCTGAAGCACTTATCATTAATAAAGAGAGTAGAGAAAAACTCAACATATAATCAATAAGACATATAAAAAAGACCAGATAAACTTACACAGATGATGTCAGAAAAAATAATCATCAAACAAAGTGCCGCCGCTTGTTCCCTTTTGTGGTTTTAAAAAATAACGCAAAATTTTTATGCAAAAAGATATTCACCAAGCAAAAACTCTTATTTAAGATATCGTCTGTTGGTAAGCGCGGGTGCGGGCGTGTACGTTACGTGCGATTGGTTTTTGTTCTTTTGTTAGGTAGGTTAGTTCATATAATGATATAAGGGGAGTAGTCTTTAAGTTAGTAAGTCCTTATTATTATCCTTATTATTATCCTTATTATTATTTTTATTATCCTTATTATTATCCTTATTATTATTTTTATTATCCTTTTCCCCTATTACTTGCATACTCTTTTTCTTAATCTTTTCCTTCTTGTTCTCATAGTTCTTATATTCCTTAGAGTGCTTCCTCCTTGTTGGCACTCCCACCAACTTTTCCATTACCCATCTTGTTATTAACTTATCAATTCCTTATTCCTAATTCCTTATTCCTATCACCATCTTCCTAATTCCTTTCACTTCCTTCCTTATTTCCTTCCTTATTCTTAATCTCTTATCATTGGCCTCTTGCTTCCTTATTAAAGAACGTAATCGAGACCCCTGGCCGCGTAGCTTCACCCCAAAGGTATAAAGGCCAGGGGTCAAAGATGGAGTGGATTTCGCTCCGCGCGGCGACCGCTCAGAATTGCCCGAAAATAAAGTGCGTTTACTCTATGCATAAATTATACGACAAAATAAGCTCAATTAAGCTTATAAAAAAGAACAACTAAAAAAAGGGTTCTAAAGAAATTTTTAAAATCAAAATTAAAAGAAACCATAATAATAAGCCTATAGCACTCCTGACTGCACATAAACGAGCTTAAATCTAAGTAATAGTTTTAAAAAATATGAGTCTAATCCACTCAAGAAATATTAGCGGCAATTTGACATTAAAAGCTAAAGGAGTTATAAAATAGAGTATCAAAATTAAGATTACAAAAGCATTCTACCCTCAAGGAGAAAAAATGGCTAAAAAAATTATCGGTATCGATCTTGGTACAACAAACTCAGTAGTTTGTGTTATGGAAGGCGGTACGCCAAAAGTAATTCCTAACAAAGACGGAAGCAACACAACTCCATCAGTTGTTGCTTTTGATAAAGAAGGTAAACGTTTTGTTGGTACTATTGCAAAGCGTCAAGCAGTAACCAACCCAGAAAACACCATTTACTCAGCAAAGCGTTTCATCGGACACACTTTTGAAGAAGTAAAAGGCGATGCAATAAACCTTCCTTATAAAATACAAGCTCGTTCAAACGGCGATGTAAGCATTGTAGCTCAAGGAAAAGAATACTCTCCTCAAGAAATTTCTGCAGCAATATTAAGCGAACTCAAACAAGTTGCTGAAGACTACTTGGGAGAAAAAGTTGAAGCGGCAGTTATTACTGTCCCTGCATACTTCAACGACGCGCAACGTCAAGCAACAAAAGATGCTGGTAAAATTGCGGGACTTGATGTTAAACGAATCATCAACGAACCTACCGCAGCAGCACTCGCTTACGGCCAAGATAAAAAGAAAAACGGAACAATCGTTGTATTTGACTTTGGTGGTGGAACATTCGACGTTTCAATTCTCGAAATCAACGATGGCGTTATTGAAGTAAAAGCAACCAATGGTGACACACACTTAGGTGGCGACGACGTTGATCAATATATTATTGACTTCCTTGTTCAAGACTTTAAAAAATTATACGGCATAGATTTAAAACAAGATAAAATGGCCGTGCAACGTCTAAAAGAAGCGGCAGAAAAAGCAAAGAAAGAACTCTCAACTTTGCATGAAACGGAAATAAACCTTCCTTATATTACCGCAGATGCATCAGGTCCAAAACATCTTACCACTAAACTTTCTCGTGCAAAACTTGAGTCTTTGTGCGCAGATTTGTTTAAGCGTTTACTAGAACCTTGCAAAAAAGCGATGGAAGATGCAGGAATAGACAAATCAGAGCTTGATGAAGTTATTCTTGTTGGTGGTTCAACTCGTATTGCAAAAGTACAAGAACTTGTAAAAGATTTCTTTGGTAAAGAACCAAACAAGTCAGTAAACCCTGATGAAGTTGTTGCAATTGGTGCTGCTATTCAAGGCGGTGTACTTGCTGGTGAAGTTACTGACGTATTACTTCTTGATGTTACTCCCCTTTCTCTTGGTATCGAAACTCTTGGCGGAGTTATGACCAAGTTGATCGAACGTAACACCACAATCCCAACAAAAAAATCACAAGTGTTTTCAACTGCAGAAGACAACCAACCTGCTGTAGACATTATGGTTTACCAAGGTGAACGTCAATTTGCAAAAGATAACAAAATGCTCGGCCAATTCAAACTTGACGGTATTCCATCAGCTCGTCGCGGAACACCCCAAATTGAAGTTACTTTTGATATCGATGCAAACGGAATCGTGAATGTTTCTGCAAAAGACAAAGGAACAAACCGCGAACACAAAATCACTATTTCAAGTGGTGGCGGACTTTCAAAAGAAGAAATCGAAAAGATGGTGCAAGATGCACAGTCTCATGAAGCTGACGATCGTCAAGCAAAAGAAGTTGTTGAAAAACGCAATAAACTTGATGGCATCATTCTTGATGTAGAACGTACACTTGAAGAAAATAAAGATAAGCTTGAAACTGCAGAAGTTGAAAAAGTAACTGCTGCTATTGAAAAAGCAAAAACAACATTAAAAGAACATGAAAACGACGGCGAAAAACTTGGAGCCGAAACTGAAGAGCTTCTTAAAGCTTCACAAAAAGTAGCTGAAATCTTGTACAAAGAAAAACAAGGACAAGGCCCACAAGAAGCTGGCTTTCAGGAAAATAACTCATCATCAGCAGCACATGACAATAAAGAAGACACAATTGATGCTGAAATAAGCCAAGACTAAAACAAGTACATTAAAATAAAAAAGGGGCTGGATTAAACCGGCCCCTTTTTTATAAATCATATATTTAATAACTCACGTAATTATTCATATTCCTCTTCACCATCTGCATTAACAGATTTACGCACTACAGGCTCTTTTACATCAAATGCACCTGACACTTCAAGCCGCGTACGCAGTCTGGCAATTTCCGCGTCCTTTTCTTTAAGCTTCTCAGCAGCACGTCTCATTTCATCAACAGACTCATCATAAGCAGATTTTTCAGCGTCAGTAGCAGCCATACTTTTCTGCATACATTGCGATGCTCTTTTTTTCAGCTCGCTGAATTTTTTTTCATACTCAAGACGTTCATCAGCAACCTCTCGCTCAAGACCTTCAAATTCAACAATTCGCTGCTCCGCTTCTAAAAGTTTACGTTCGGTAGTCCTTGCACGATCAAGATCTTTTTTCATCTTCTCTACGCTAGCAAATCCAGACCTCATTTCTTTTATTAGCGCTTCAAGCCGACTATTTTCACTGCTAAGCTGTGAAATTTTTTCAGAATCATTTTTAAAGATTTGAACTTCAGATTTCTTACTTTTTTCCACATCCAAAAAAGATTGCAATCGTTTTTGTTCTTCCTGCAATCTAGCAAGCTCTCTGTCTTTATCTACAGTAAGCTTTCGCGCTGACTCTAATTCAGCCTTCATCAAACGACACTGGTCTGCAGAATCTTTTTCCACTTCCTTAACCGTCTGTTCAGAATATTCCTTATTAAAGCGAACTTTAAAAAGTCCCGTTGCATAATTTTCAAACTGATCAGGCTTTACACCAATTTGTTTAAAAGTATTAAAAATCTTACTAATGTCTTTTACATACGTATTTACATGCTCTGATTTACCTTCAAGAAGATCTTCACCTAAGGCAGTCAAAACTGCTATAAATGCGTCAGAACCAACCTTTGTTATCAAACCTTTACGCAGAAAATCACGAATAGAGGTAGTAAGTTTACCAAGCTCCTTCAAAGGATCCTCAATTTCAACTATCAAGAAATCATCTTCCTCAGAAATAGAAGTCGAAAAAATACGATGCTCTAATTGACGCAAATCTTCTGCCACCTTGTCAGGGCTTTTAACCACCGGCGACACAGAACGAGGCGTAGTAAGAGAAGTCCATAAACTATTAGCCCTATCTGACCAGCTTTTTTCTGGTTTTAAAACAGATGCAAAAGATACGCTGATTCCCAACGTATTAATAACAATAAGTCCATATAATAATTTCTTCATCCTAAATCCTCCATTTCAGAATATCTCAATTTTTAAAAGCTCTTTTTTAGCCTTCAAAATCTGATCCAAAATCATAATCCCAGTACTGATTAGCATTCTTTGACACATTAGGCTCATTTTGATTTCCAAACGTATCATCCAAAGCCCTATATCCCTGATATCTATCAGCAATTTTATACTCACCTTTTAAATACCACATATATAATTCTTGGGCATAATTAGTGACTGCTTGTTTAGTAAGATCACCGCTATTCAATTCATCAAGAATAACAGCGAGATCCTTTACAATCATCTCAACCAATTGATGCTGACCTGCTTGCAAATCACCGTTAAGGTTTTTTAAAGTTTCTACTAAAAATCTGCTTGCAAGCTCTTCTATTTTATCTTGACGCGCATACGCTACAACACGATCATTCATCATCGCCAATTGGTTTACCAAAGAAATATCAATACCATTCTCCATAACCACTTTTTGAGTCTCTTCAATTTGAGGTAACTCTTCCCCTGCATCATCAATAGACAAATTAGATGGAACAACCACATTTAATGATTTCTTCACCCATGCTTTAATCTGATCAAACCAGTTTCCTGAAACAGTATTTACCAATGCAATACTCAAAATAAACATCAAAGAAATTTTCTTTAAACTTTTGTTCATAATAACTCCTCCATTTTTTGACAGTTTATTACTTACTTTTTGACTGGTTGTACACTTAAAGAATCACCGGTATTTTCTAAAGCTTTTGAAACTCCCTTCATCACTTCTACCAATGCCAGTAATGCTTTACCAACGGCTACCTTAACTGCCTGGACAACGCCGCGTTGATTCTCTTCAACCTTCGTTGCAATTTGAGCATCTTTTTTTGCCACTGGCTTCAAATTCTCTTTAGCAACAGATTTGGCTTTAACCTCAGAAGTTTGAACAGACATTCCAAACCATCCACGAACAGTATCAGTAAAATTTGCACGAACTGGTGCACTTGCAACCATACTTATAATTAAAATAAGACTAAAAAATTTAAGCTTCATAATAACCTCCTTTTTAGATAATAAAAGCGTGTTCCATTTCACTAAAAATCTTACCAAAAGGCACTTGCAAAGCACAAGACATCACTAGAAAGGCCTGAAAAATAAGCCTGAAAAGAGAAAAAATAAGCAAAAAAAAGGGCCCAGAATCTGGGCCCAAAACCTAGAGAAAGCTACTTAGCACTTATTTGAGCAGCTCATCATCGAAAGCAATAAGCTTACAACGCCAGCAGCGCCTACAAGAGAACGTAAGTAAAGATCAAATTGTGCCAACTGTAGTTGAGCTAGGACGTCAATGTTTACAGCGCCTAAGCCGTATACCACTGCTGCCAAGCTACAAATCATACAAGAAACAGCACATAACATTGCTTTCATATCCATCGGATACTCTCCTTATTAAAACGTTATAGTTTCTCTACCCTCACATTTGGGTAACATACACAATAGGTATAAATAAACCAAGATTTTAGCTATTAGACTTGCAGGCTTGCACAGGTATGTTACCCTATGAGAAGTAAAATTATTCGAATAACACGTGAGATAGAGAAAAAAATATGACCATCAAAGCCGGTCTTGTCGGTCTTCCAAATGTTGGAAAATCTACCTTATTTAATGCCCTTACCCGATCCCAAGTTCCTGCGGAAAATTATCCTTTCTGTACTATCGACCCGCACCTTGCAATTACCAACGTTCCAGATACACGATTAAACGAACTTTGTCGCATCTATAGCTCACAAAAAATAATTGCCGCAACTATGTCATTTGTCGACATTGCTGGCCTTGTTAAAGGAGCTTCTCAAGGAGCTGGTCTTGGCAATCAATTTCTAAGCAACATCAGAGAAGTTGATCTCGTTTTACACGTTGTTCGTTGCTTTGGTGAAGACACGGTAGATCCTCTTGATGACTTTGACACTATTATTTCAGAACTTATTATTAAAGATTTAGAATCTATAGAAAAACGACAAGCAAAACTACTGGGATCGATCAAAGCTTCACAAAACAAACCTGCAGAAAAAAAAGTTATCGAAGCTGAACAAGAGATGCTCAAAAATGTTACTCTTGCGCTTAACACTCAAGACACCGAGACAGCCCAAAAAATTTTTAATAGCTTTAAAACAGAAACAACTCAATTAATATCAACTAAAAAATTCCTCGTCGCTGCAAATTTCGCAGAAAACGATTTTGTAGAAGATGCTTACCTTACTAATCCTCATTATAAAACACTTGTTGCTAAGTTTGGGCAAGAACGTATTATTCCCGTGTGCGCGCGTACTGAGTACGAACTCACACTACTTGAAGAAACTCAAGTTGAAGAAATGATGGAAATGTTGGGTATGAAAACAAAAGGACTAGAAATCATTATAAGAAAAGCATACGATGCGCTTGATATGATTACCTTCTTTACCGTTGGGCCACAAGAAGCACACGCATGGCCGATCAAAAAAGGTATCACCATCCGTGCTGCTGCTGGAGAAATCCATTCTGATTTAGAACGCGGCTTCATCTGCTCAGAAATATGCAACTACGTCGACGTTAAAGAAGCTGGAAGCGAAGCCGCTCTTAAAAAAACCGGTAAAATGCGGACCGAAGGACAAGATTACCTTGTCCAAGACGGCGACATCATTAACGTTCGATTTAATGTATAAAAATAACTAAGAAAATATTTCCATAGGGGTTCGGTGATAGCTATTACTGAATCCCTAATTCTTTTAAAAGATTAATAACCGGTTCGTAAGTCAAACGATTATAGTTAAAAACAGAGCCCTTTAGACGTTCATTGAAAACTTCTAAGTTCAAACCTGCTGTATTTCTAAACCCAATTGAATCCATAACCACGGCCTTTATTTTTTTACCAGTGTTTACCACAGTAACAATAATCCAATGATCATTTCCACTTTGAGTTTGAACACTGCCGGTATGTACAAGAACGGCACATGAACCTTTTTCATTTTTAAACAAATGTGTTTTAATCTCGGCTAAATAAGCATTCTTTAGACCACCCTCACTCTCAATTAAACGCATTTGGTCATCTTCATCTGCGGGAAGCAAATCTGCTGTAACCATAAAAAGAGGAACTTCAGTAGTATTCATTCCCCCGTATTTTCCATCTTTCCAGAGAGCCGCGAGCTCTTTCGCTGAATGAAAAACTGTACCATCAGGCCTAAGAATTCTTGCAGGAACCCTGTACACTTCACTAAGTTCTTCATGAGCATTTTTTAAACTTTGCCATCCACAATCAGAAACTTTCTGCGGTTCCACAATTCTTTGACAAAGAATATTAGAACACCGAACACTTCTTACAGTATCAGCACCTACAAATGGCATCAATTGCCCAGTATTGAAGTCAATAAGCTCTGAAAATAAAGCAAATTGATCATCTGACATCGCATTCAATCGTGCAAAAGTGAGTCCTTTAATAGGAAGCAACTCTTCTTGCACTCCCGATCGATTAAGCCCCATATTTTCTGACATTGTATTTTCTGCTATTTCAGCCTCAGTAATCCCCGCTTTTTTAGAGGAATGTATTGCAACATCTTTAGCAGTTAAATACTGCTGGCCAGAATCTTCAACCATTACCCATTCCTCCAGAGTTGGAGAGCTTTCTCTTTGATGTCCTCGCTGAGTAAAAAAATCATCTGCACTAATACTCTTTATTAAAGAGGGCCGCTGACTGGCCTTTAAAGACACAAAAAAAACAGATACTAAAACGGTCAAAAAAATATTCGTGTGGTGTTTCATTTGTAACCCCTCCCTATAAGATATATTCTCTAATCAATTATAAAGAAATATACGAGAAAGGGGCAACAGAAGCAATTTTTTCTTACTTTTTAAGCACGAATAGTAGTCGAAAATTCTTCAACCGAAGCGACATATTTTTTGATTTTTTCAATCTCTAACAAATCTTCGTATCGCTCAATTAAGCTCAAAGCAGAATATTTCTTTTCTTCAAGTACATCAACGCACCCTTGCACAAAGTCCGCTTTTTTTAGATAACTTACGCGTGCAACCTCTTCCTGCAAAGATTCACGTAAAGCAATCATCTGCTTTTGTTCCTGTGCAAGGCGAGCAGAAACATATTCAGATACAACTTGAGAAATTCCCTCACGGCCCAAATGACCGAGGTAGTGCTCCAAAGCTTCGCGCTTGACACGTGCACCCTGTTTTTGTGTGTCAAAATCCCGGTACTGCTGGGCTGCGCTCGAATCAGCACGCAAACCACACACAACCAATAAACGTTGTTCTATATCTCTTAGAGGCAATATACATCTTTGATTTAAAGCGCGCTGTATTTCGATTTTTTCGATATCAGCCAAACACGAAACTGCAAGAACTTGCGACATATCCTGATGCAACGCAGCGTAACGCTCTCTGCATTCAAAAACTAACTCTAAAGCATTATTAAATTCTTCTAATGATGACTTTTCAGATAGTTCGTCAACCATACTCAAAAGCTCACCTTGCTCAAAACTGAGTATATCAAAACGTTCTTGTAACTCTTGTTCCTGCAATTCTTCATCAACTAGTTCACGACGCGCTTGACGACGCGTATCCTTAATTGATTGAGCACGTTTTAGAAGAATGTTACGAGTCAAAGAAGCGATTTTTCTTTGTGTACCATCTTCGCGCGCCTTCTGAGCCAGTTCATACTTTGCAGCACGATGATCACGCTTTTTAGAAAGTCTTGCGCGCGCCTGCTCATTTTCCTTTTCACGCTTTTCATCTCGCGCTTTTTGCCGCGCCTCTAAACCATTTTTGCGTTCTTCAGATTCATGCGAAGACCAGAAGGTACGGAATGGCAACGTCCTCCTTAAAGGAACAACCTTTCTTACAGCCTGAGCAACTTTAAGCTGTGTCTGTCTTAATTTATTTTTATCCTGAGCCTTTTTAATTTCTTTAGCGCGTGCATCTTTACGTGCACTTTCAAGTTTCTCTTTGCAATCAAGTGCAACTCTTCTTTTATCTGCTCGTTCCTGCACTTTTTTAAGATCTTTTTCGTAAGAATCAGCACGAATTTTTTCTGCACGTTTTTGCGCCTCTTCCTGCTTTAACCGACGCTTTTGAGCAAAAGCAGCCTTTTTTTCAGCAAGTGCTTGTTCTTCCTTAATGACTTCCTCATGATAACATTTTTCTTGCTCAACTTTTTTTGCGTCAGAAATTTTCTTCTGTTGTTCTCTTTTAATTTCCTGTTCCACTTCCTGAGCTGCTTTACTTGCTAACCGCGACTCAGCAATACCGATGTCCTTAGCCTTTTGAACAACCTCTTTATGTACTTGTGCAGCCCGTTGTTTCTTTTCTTGCTCTAGTTCCTGCAGTTTATGATGCTCTCTCTGAACGTGTACCCTTGCCAGCAACTCTTTACTGCGACGTAACATATCTTCTACATCATTGGCGCGTTGGATCTTTACAGGCTCTTGAACTGATCTATTAGCTCTTTTCCTTTTACTTTCTGACTTTTTTCCAGAACTAACAGACACCGGCTTACTAACTTTTGGTCTACGTTCTTTTTTGATACGTTCTTTTTTAGAAGGCTTTTGGAAAACCTTTTTAAGAGGTTTTTCTACAGCTTTTTTTTCCCGTTTTTTAACTAACTTTTCTACTTTTTTCTTAGCTGGCTTTTTAATAAATTTTTTAGTGCGCACATGAATGTTTTTTTGTTCTACCGCAACGGTAGAAAGTTTAATCTGCTGTGCAGCGCGTTCTGCCAAAGATCGTGCTTCTTTAATACGAGCAACCTCATCTTGAGCTGCCTTTTGAGCTTCTTGTTCAACAGCTGAATCCAAACGTAAAGCAGATACTGATTGTACTTTTTCATCCTGAACATTTTTTGAGTAAGAATGCACAGGCACAGACTTTTCTGGCAAAACAGCGCTAGATACTTTTGCACTTTCCTTATCCACAAGTTTTTGAGCTTCCAAAAGATCAGCTTTTTCTTTATTCAAAACTTGTTGTACACGGCTGTCTACACTTTCAACAGAAGTATCAGAAGAACCACTCATACGAATTTGTTCTAATAACTCTCTGCTCTTGCGCAAAACATCTTCTACGATGCCACCCTGCGCACAAGCATTGCCAAAAAAAAGAGTGAATACACACAGAAACCTTGTCAAAAAATGCTTCATAACACGTTTACTCATTTCATACCTTCTATCTTTTTTGCGCATACCTCTTACGTACGGTGTAAAAAAACTAGCATACCACTTAAACTATTTGCAACTTACGAAACAACTTCTAATAACTTTTTAAGACGCTCCGTGTCATTGCAGCGCGCAATAGCCTTCTTAACAGTATTTTCAAATAAGACTTGTAACTTAGACGGATAAGCTTCCAGCGTTGCAAGTAATGCTTCTGCTCGCTGACACGAAAAATCTTCATCAGATGAATTTACAAGTCGTCGTGCAAAATCTAGAAATTGAACAGGAATATTCACAAAATCGATCTCGCTCATAACAGTGTCAGAACTATACGCCATATAGTCCCTCACTCCGTAGCGCTCAAACTGACCGTACTTTTCTTCTATTTCCTTAAGGGTTACCCGCAGTATCTTCTTAAATAAAGCTATCCTTTGACTATTTTTAAAAGAATATGCCTCAAGCCTTTTTTCATACTCACGACTCCGATCTCTCTTAAGTTCTTCCAGTTGTTCATGGGCAATACGATCGTCATACTCTTTTTTCAAAACAGGCTTATTATCAATCATCCACTGTTCTTTTAAAGAAGCCTCAGACTTCCCTCCACACGCACTATCAAGCCTATACGAAAACAAAATACCATTAATCCGTTCTTCAATAAGCTCAACACATGCTTGCCTTTCTACCCGAGCGAAAGCAGTAAAAAAGAGTAATCCAGGAATAATACCGCGCACTAACCTTAAATAAAGCATACACATCCCTTACTTTTGGAACTAAAATAATTAAATTATACGATTATCTGCATAAAATCTCCTCAACCCTGGCACTTTGTACATGATTTGTTGAAAAAAATATGGTAGTATAATTGATACTACAGGTTATAAATAAAAAAGGACCACGTAGAATGGAAAAGCTTAATGTAACAGTTTTTTCAGGAAAAACGATGAAACGAAAAAAGGGTTTTTTTTCTATCTCAGCAGTAGCAAAAATGTTTGAGATCCATCAACAAACCATTCGTCTCTATGAACGGGAAGGCCTGATTGCGCCAAAACGTTCTGATGGGAACACGCGACTTTTTTCTGAAGAAGATGTTAACAAACTTGAAGAAGTAATTTATCTTACCCACAAACTTGGGATAAACCTTGCAGGTGTCCAAATGGTTCTCAAACTGCAAAAACAGATAAAAAAACTCCAAAGGGATATGAACTCTGTTTTTGACGCAACCCAATTGGACCTTATTAAAGAAGAAACGATTCATAAAAACGAAGTACGTGAATCTGTTGCGCAACTTGCAAAGCTTAAAACCAAAAGCCAGGGTACCACACAAAAGGACCCTCTGGAATACACTATACTAGATGACAAATGGGAAGTAGAATACGACGAGTAGTAAAAAAATATGCAAAACTATTTCACTGTGCGCAGAAAAAGAGCAATTATATGGTGTGGGGATAAAGTGATATCTTTTTCTGTAGGAGGCTGCCATGAACGACGAAACATGCCAAGTAACACTCTCGTATGAGCTCCTGCATCTCATGCAATGGCTCATCGAGCATGAACCGGAAAAAATAAAATCCATTATAGCGCAAGCTATGGAGGATGGCCTTAAAGATGAACTCAAGACATTAGGAAATTCTGCCGCGCGCGAAGTATCTGAAACGGTACGTTACAGCGTTGTTGATTTTCTTGAGCTTCTTGAAGTTCTTCTTCAGGAAGTCTCTAACGAGCATACGCTTAAAAGTGTTCTTGAAAAGAAACTTATGCCGGCAATTGACCACATTGACTCAACAGCGTGTGATATTGAAACAGTACAGACCAGCGTAGAACAAGCATCATCACAGTTTGAAAGAAATCCGAAAAAGAATCCTCAAGAATTACTCTTTAAAGAATTACTACGTACTTGGAAGCCTAATAAAAAATCGCTTGCTAACTAAAAAAACCAAATTTTTGTAGGGCTTCGCGAACTTCAAAAATCGGAAGTCCTACAATAGTGGTATATGAACCGTTAATTGAGTGCAGAAATTGTGCGCCGTACAGTTCAATCGCAATTGCTCCCGATGCGGACATCCCCAATGAGTGCTCCAAATAATCATCTGTCCACTGCGCTGGAACTATAAAAATATATTTCGATTCAACTACTTTTTCTACTCGTTTGCGCACCTGCCACGTCCCATTAGAATAAATTTTCCTGTCCAAACAAAATCCAGTAGCAACAGTTCGTTCTGTCATGTCAAGACCACGCAAAGCAGCAAGTGCTTCTTTTTTGCTATGCATTTTCCCTTGCACAAGACCATTATGACCAACTCCCATAGTGTCTGCAGTCAACACAAAGGCAACGTCACCCTCTTGACCTGATGGCATCTTAACATTATCCATCTTAAGTTGCGCAATTTCTGCAACAACCACTGAAAGCGGCTGATTGCGCGCAATAGAATCTTCATCCGCATTATGACCAATAACCTGAAAAGGAATGCGTGCATCTTGCAGCAGCATTTTACGTGAGTACGAATCAGAACCTAAAAGAAGTATATTTTGCATGTAGCGCCCTTTTTTGTTTACCAAATAACTTTTTCTTTAACTTCTTGCCCATTTTTAAAAACAGTATAAACATGCGCATTGTGAAGAATTTTTGCAATATTTACTACCAACCCATCAACAAAATAAACAGTAACACAATCATCTATCTCGATACCCGCTGATATCTTTTCTTCACGAAGTAATTGATGATACGCACGACGGAGTTGAACTTCACCGTCATAGTGAGGGCAGCTACTTCCTTTCAAAAATCCAAGTGCTGTAAGTGCTGTAAATGATCCAGAAATTGAATCAGTTACCCCTTGCTCAAACCAACAAATAGAGCCCGCGCTAACACCTCCTAAAACAATACCTTTTTCATAAACACGGTTTAAAATGCTATCAAACTGCCATTCACGCCAAATAGCAAGCATACTCTTTGTATTTCCACCACTGACATAAATCGCATCATTCCCTAAAATAAATGATTCAAGGTCAGCCGTATGCGGGCTAAAAAAAGAAAGATGAGTTACCTGACAATTCAGCTTTGAAAATTCTTGATAGAACTTGATGATGTACTGCTGAGATTCACCACTTGTAGTGGAAATAAAACATACCTTAGGACATTCTTTTCCTGTTTAATTAAGAAAATACTGTTCAATCGAAAGTCCTTCAGGTAAACATCCAGCAGGCTTTCCAAGCCCCCCACCACCAATAGCAATAATCTGCTTTTTCATCAAAAACTCACTAATTTTATTATTTACTGCCGTTATTATCTTTATCATCTCCGTCTACTACTATACCGTAATATTTCCAAAACTCTTTCATCAGTATAATAGTTCTGCACTTTGCAAGATGCCAGTAATAAACAGGCGGCTTAAAAGCCACCGCTTTGAACTTTTCTTGGCAAAAATTACTGGTTTCTGATGTACTCTCGTATTTGTGATTCATTTACTTGACCCGACGTTTCTACAAAATACCCATCTGCCCAGAAACTTTTTCCCCAGAGAAACTCTTTTAACTCTGAAAATTCTTCTCGTATTGCTTTACTGGTTGAACCTTTGAGCAACTGCACCATCCTACTTACACTTACTTCCGGACGCATTCTTATCAACAAATGAACATGATCGGGTTGAATATTCAATTCTTCTATTTTCCACCTATTCATATCTGCACAATCTTGCAGTAACTCTTTTAATCGAGTTGCTACATCACCCTGTAATACTCTTTTTCTATATTTTGGAATCCATACTATGTGATACATGAGCCTATAAGTCGTTTGAGATCCTTTCCAATACTTCATACTTTAAGTATCTCAGAACGTTCTTCTATCGCAATGATTCTCATTGCTCCATCGGATGACCATTCATCCCTGGCCTTAGAAAGGCCACGGTTTTCTGATCATATTAATAAAATATTGCACCCTCATTTTTTTGAACGCACGAGTCAATCTGACATTGAGTAAATTCATCATTTCTAATTTTTTTACGTATAAATTCACTACAATCACAATTACCTAATCGGCATTCCTCCCAATCACATTTATTTAAATCGTATTTTTTAAAGATAGCATCTTGACCTTCTTTAGTTTCCCCATTGATACTATCATCAACCCAAAGTACAAAATCTACGCAAATATTCTTACCGTCAAAATTCATCGTATTAAAATATCCAGAAGCACCAACAACAAAAGGATATTCCATATGATTCATTACAAAGTATAAAATAAGGATACCACTAGGAATAACGTAAGAAATATAACTCTTTGGGGCACTAAACAAGCAGGTATCAACAGAAGCACTAACATTCCCTCTAAGGAAACTATAATATCTTACTAAAGAAAACTGCCCAATTTCTCTACTTTCGATACTTCCTACTAAATGACTCATAACAAACTTAGTCGAAGAAACAGGATTAGAATCAACACGAAGAGCAGCAATTTGACTCATTGAAACACGGTATTCCCGAGATAGTTAACAGCGATCAAGGGTGCCAATTTACCAGTGATGACTGGATATCGATAGTCGAAGGTTCTTGATCAAAAGTAAGTATGGATGGTAAAGGTCGATGGGCAGACAATATCTATATCGAACGATTATAGCGTACTATAAAATATGAGCTGGGATTTCTGCACAGTTTTAAAACCGTTAAGCAAGCGCGGATTGCTCTTGCTGAGTACATTAATTTTTATAACAGTTAACGGTATCATTCTAAGCTCAATTATCATACCCCAGACGATATCTTTGCAAAAAAACAATCCCTTCGAAAAAAAAGCTGTTTGAAAGTTTTATGTCAAAAAATAATAATTAACAAGAGGCTACTGTGTTTTAATTTTTTACCCATTTCATGGCTTGACAATAACTGTGTTATAATATAATAAAATAATAATTATATTATCACACAGTTATCCATATGTTGGATAATTCTTTTGTATTTTTTAATAGATACTTTTATAGTAAATATAAGGTTTAAACATGTATATAGATCATAAAACTTTAGTAACGCATGATAGGCATCAACATGCCATTGTATTGAAATGGTCACCCATTAAAGGTAACACTGATGCTCTTACCCAAAAGATACACGAATTGACTCCCTTGTTTGTCAACACGTATGTAAAACAAGAAATGGAATTTGCTCGGCACCATCCAGAAGCAATAGCAACAGACTTTATGCTCAAGTCATTGACACTTTTTGCAAAAGACCTGCAGAAGATTGATTGGCAAGTTTTTGGACAGCAGTTGCAAAAGCATATGCATAACTTTTTTATGACCATGGATTGGAAAACAAAATCAAGTACTGATGATACGTATTTTTTTGTTGTTGCGCACGATACTAAAGATGATGCTCCTCTTGGAGCTTTGCAATTTTTTATTTCACCAACATTTGAGCCTGCCTCAATAAAAGCAGCGCTCTTTGGTATGAATAATGATGCGTATGACCGCGGGATAGAACAGCTGCTCATGAGCTCTATCTTTAAAATCCGTCCTGATATTACGCGTATTTTCCTTCATACTCGCTCGACCAATCAAGAAGCGATTGATCGTTATCTCTCTTGGGGATTTGTTGTAACTCCAAACAAGATACCGCATTGGACTGATATGGAATACTGTATTGAAAAATCAAATACATTACAGAACAAATAGAACAAAAAGAAAAGGGCAAGTAATCCACATAAAGATTACTTGCCCTTTTCTTTTTGTTCTACTATAAGCACATCAATAAGTCTTTTCTGGCGGAAAGATGGAAGATGGCGAAACAAAAGAAACCCTTGCTCGAGAATTGAACGAAGAGCTTGGCATCCATGCTGAAGTTGGAGAATATTTTTGCTCAAGCTTTTTTGAACATCGTGGCGAAAGGTAGGAAATGCGTGCTTACCTTGTTACATCATTTACTGGAATGATGGAGTTACCTGAACATCAAGAAATACGATAGGAAAAAATTAAAGATTTGGCTAATTATGATATGCCTGAACCCGATAAACTGAATTTGGCTTCCACTGATACTGATCCAAATAATACAATGGTATACCCAGTTTTTTATTCAACTAAAAACTTAATGTCGACTTACCCGATCTTGTATTACCAATAATTGCAATCTTCATAGAATCTCCCTGCAAATCAAGTCTCTTAGCCATAGACACATTTTCATCCAATGTATCTGCCAATTTCATAACCATCTTTGACAAATCATCACAAATTTTTGAAAATTGATCAGGATCTTCCACATTAGTCAACACAACTTGTGCGATAGATACAGCTCCACTAGAATCTTTGATGTTAGTAAAATATTCTTCAATATTTTGCACATCACCAATGAAAAATAAAGAAAAAGAAAAGAATATAAAGAGCATAACATACTCCTTACTATAGCCGGCATATTAAATTATTAACAAAAACGAAAAGAACTTGGCTGGGGCGGAAGGATTCGAACCTCCGGGTGCCAGGACCAAAACCTGGTGCCTTACCGCTTGGCTACGCCCCAAAAATTTATATATTACTTCTCTCTTTTTTTAAATCGAGACTTCCAACTAATCAGCAGGTTCTTCAGATGCTTCAGCTGTAGGCGCTAATTGGTCGGTAATTTTGAATTCGGCAATCACCATTTCTTCAATGTGCTTTCTCATTTCAGCATTGAGAGGATGTGCTATATCTCTAAACGAACCATCTTTACGAGGTCGAGACGGCATTGATACAAAAAGACCCTTATCGCCTTCGATTATTTTAAGGTCACGAACAATAAATTCGTTATCAAAGACAATCGTTGCATAAGCCTTTAGCCTGCCACTTTTTTCTCTAGCCGCGTAAATCTTAACTTCGGTTATCTTCATTCCTAGCATCCTCAACAACGTGTAAAGTCCGAATGAACCCGGCTATTTCTAACCTGTTGCATTTAATGTAATAATAGCGTTCCTTTTTGTCAAATAATCGCGCCTTATTTTTTTTGAAGCGCTCTTAATTTGGCAGAACGAGAAGCAGGATTTTCAGCAAGCTCTTCATCGCCCGCTATGATAGCACGTTTAAAAGGAACTTCTCCGGTTCCAATTTTAACCTGTTCCTGGAAGTAATGCTTTACTAACCTGTCTTCAAGGGAATGAAAACTTATACATACAAGACGACCATTGGACTTTAAAGCTTCCTGAGCAACCGGTAAAAAAGCAGTGATATTTTCAAGCTCTTGGTTTACCGAAATACGCAGTGCCTGGAAGACCCGTGTTGCAGGATGAATCTTACCAGATCTTCCTACCGTTTTTTCGATTAACGATGCAAGTTCACCGGTTGTACAAATTTTCTTTTTTTTACGCGCCTCAGAAATAGCAAACACAATTTTTCGTGCACTACGCTCTTCGCCCAAGGTCCAAAACAATTGACGCAACTCTTCTTCTGATGCTTGGTTAATAATATCAGCAGCGGTTGTCTTAAAATGAGCAACTGACATACGCATATCAAGAGGCGTATCGCGATGAACAGAAAAACCATGTCGTTCAAAAATCTGATTCTGTGAAGTTCCAAAATCTGCTAAAATTCCATCAAATTTGGGTAATTTATATTTCTTAATTATTTTATACAAATGTGCAAAGCTTCCCCACACCGTCATTAAACGGCCCTGATATTCATCAGGAAAACTTTCTGCCTGATTGAGTGCATTTTCATCCCAATCAAGACCGTACACTTTAATAGTCTTATTAGCATCTAATAGTGCTCTTGAGTGACCACCACCTCCAAAGGTAACATCGAGGTACACCCCGTTGTCCTTAAGATCCATGGCCTCTATTACTTCATTGACTAGAACAGGAATATGATATTTTTTTAACGTTGTATCAGCAGCCATAATGTATTACACACCTGAATCGAGGGTTTTGTCCGCAAACTCATTAACGAGATTTGATAAATGCATTCCGTTAGAACCTTTAACAAGCACAACAGATTCATCACCCAAAGCTCCTCGCAACCTCTCAACCGCATCCCGCCATGAGGGAACAAGCTCAATACTCAGACCAGCAGGAGCAGTTTTCTGGGTCCATTGTACTTGATTACCCACAAGAATCAAGTGATGCAAAGAAGGAATCTTACGCAAAAATCTCCCAATTTGCCGATGCCAAAAGGAACTGGTACCACCAAGTTCAAGCATATCGCCCAGTACCACTATTTTCTTACCAGTTGTTTTAAGCCGCTGCAAAGCAAGAAGTGCTGCCTTAACACTTTCAGGAGAGGCGTTATACGCATCATCAATTAAAATCCCTTTGTATCCTTTAAGCGGACAGGACTGAAACCGACGTTCACACACAAGCTGTTTTTGAATTTCTTCAATAATAATATGGTCATCAACCCCGAGATGATGCGCTACGGTAACTGCCGCAAGAATATTATTAATGTACTCTTGATGATTGCCCGGCAAAGTCACATTATAACGCTTGCCATAGATTTTAAGAGTATACGAAATATGCCCATCAACTACCTTAATTTTCCTGGCTTGAATTTGATTGGTTGTTTTAAGCCCAAACTTAATAACCGGGTGAGAATATCCAATAGCACTCAACAATGGTTGGTCACCATTTAATATGCCGATACTATCTTCTTTAAAAAGCTTAAAGATATCACGCTTTTCTACTGCGATGTCATGCAATGACCCAAGCCCTTCCATGTGAGAATGACCAATGCAGGTTATAATCGCTGTTGTTGGCTGCAAACATTCAACAATGCGCCCCATCTCACCGCGCTGGCTAATGCCTAACTCAAATACCGCGACATCATGATCAGACTTTAAATGTGCAATATTTAAAGCAACTCCAAACAAAGTATTTTGATTCCCGAACGACTGAAAACATTTTTTACCGGCAGCTTTTAAAATAGTCGCAATTAAAAGTTTAGTGGATGTCTTGCCCACGGAACCCGTTACGCCAATAACAGGGATAGAAAATTGAGCTCTCCATGCGGCGGCTAACTTAAACAGTGCCAACTCCGGATTATCAACAATAATGAGAAATTTAGTAGGAAAGGATTTTTTCAATGCAGGCACTCTTGACTCAAAAGAACGTGCTACAAAAGTACCGCTCCCTTTATCCAAAGCTGCTTCAAGAAAGGTATGCCCATCGCATTGCTCTCCACTAACAGGAACAAAACACTGTCCTTCCTCTATAGTTCTTGAATCAAGAGAAAAAGTCACATCCTGATTTAAAGATCCCTGTGCCAGGTACGCTTCAGGAACCACCTTTTGTAAAAATACCTCGTCGAGATGCATTCCTTTTTTTCTCCGGTAAATAATAATAGAAATGTATAACGAATATGTAACCCTGGAGCAGAACATGAATGTTTTTTGCACATTTGTCAAGTATGTTCAAGCTTAAACGTGCCCGTTTTGCTTATTTAAGCTTTTATAAAAAACTATTTTTTTGCTTGTCTGAAAAACTTTTTAGCGGCAATACAGCGTTTTTCCTTCCTCTCAAGAAGCTCATCATTTTCTCTTCACATTCTACCTATTTCTGGAGTAGTATGCTTGCACTTTCTAAACATTCTTTAGGGGAACACCATGAACATAATCCTTTTTGTGCTTTGCCTTTTTTCCGCCGACCTCTATTCCAGTCAGAGGTCAAACTTTAGCTTACATGCTGGAAAAAAGTTAGAAATACCACCATCAGCCTCCCCAAAACCTATATATGGAGTGGAAACACTTAAAGAAAATTTTTCAGGACTCACCATTACTCAACAAGAAAATCCCGGCAAAGCATTTCAAAACCTGACCAACATTAGCGAGGAAGAAGAAGAAAAAGTAGACATCGAATTTCTCGAATTTATGGAATGTCCAGAGGACCTCACAGAACAGATAAAAAATAAAAACTCAAGAAACGAACAACTCAGAAAACTCATAGAGGCCGCGGTCTTAGCACAAACAAAAATCAAAGATAAACCTTTTCCCGAGGATGATAAGCAACAACAAAAATCATCAATGTTACCCACTGCAGCGGAACAAACAGTTCTTAATCGTCAAAAATCCGTCACCGAACTTATCGCGTCTTGCAAAAAAAAGCTTGAATCAATCACAAATTTACTGAATGATCTAAACGACGATATACCTACTAGCAAAACTCACGCAAGAATGGCAGAAAACATAACTATTAAAAACCTCATGAATCCTCGACTTAGAAAACATACGAAAAAAAAACAAACCCTCTTAAAAATGGTCCTTATAAGAAACTTTATTCTACAAAGAAACGTAGCAAGAAGTAATCTTTCTGAGAACAAATAGAGCCAGCATGGACGGTCAAAAAAAAGGCTAAACTAAAATTATTGACTACCAAAACGCTATCTCACCTTCAACTACTGTGTTGCCCTGTAAGGAGTACTTCCTTCACCTTAAACACAACAACCTTCACATTCGCCCATTTTCCCAGGTATTATACTTCAGTCTTTCTTTCGTCTTTAAAAAACTAAGCCGCTGGCACTAAAGGAATCATCATGAATAAATCGCTTATTATCCTTTACGCATTTTTATCAACCTCCGTTTATGCAGGGGAGAGAGAAACACCTCAATTTACCTATGCTCTGCTTACTTTCGATGAAAAATTGACTCTCCTCAAAAAAGAGAAAAAACTCATCCGTGCAGCAGCTAAAAACGAACGTTATACCCTTGAACGTGATGACAAAAGCAAAAGAAGAGGATCAATAGAAGACATACAGCGATTTCAAGAAAAAGCTCGGCAAATAGATGAAATGAAAAATGACACCATAGCCCTTATCAATCGTGAAATAGAAAACATAAAGTCAGAAATCGAGGAACTAGAAAGATCTCAAAAAAAATCTTATCCCACTATAGACATCCCGGGGAAAGCATTTTCACCCTCAAGCTCTACACCTTCAGAATTGCAGAAAAAAAAGAACTCCCTTTCTTCCCTCAGCAGGACTAACCTGCTTGAAACACTGACACCAGAAGAAATTGAAAAAATAAGAAAAAAGCAGGAAAAATTCGACAGAGAAAATCCCGATGAAGTTAGCCAAAAACTCCCAGACACTGTGGCTGGCAAAACTTCCTGCTCAGAAGAAGAACTCAGAAAAATTTTTAATAAGTACCACGAACTCGACACAGAAGATCAAGAAGAACCCAAAAATGAGCTCGAAAAAGAAGCTCCTACGGATCCAACTGACAGGGATTTCCGTAAAAAAACTAGTTCCACCGTTTAAGCTAAACTCCTGCGTAAAGCCTCAGTTGACTTAGTTTCCCCCTTTGCATAAACTGAACAAGCGCTATCCTTGGGTGGAGCTGTCTTTTAAAATATGAATTTAACCCGGTTTTAGGTGTAGGTACCATGAAAAAAGTCCGTTCAAATATCAGAAATATTGCTATTATTGCTCACGTTGATCACGGCAAAACAACTTTAGTTGATAAACTATTACAACAATCAGGAACACTTAACTCAGAAAAAATGGCCGATCGCGTCATGGATTCGCAGGATCTTGAACGGGAACGTGGTATCACCATTCTTGCTAAAAACACCGGTATTACTTATAAAGATTTCCATATTAACATCGTAGATACACCGGGCCACGCTGATTTTGGTGGAGAAGTCGAACGAACCTTGCAGATGGTTGAAGGCTTCCTTCTTCTTGTAGACGCTGCTGAAGGGGTACTTCCTGGTACACGATTTGTACTTCAAAAAGCACTAGCTTTAAATTTAAAGCCAATTGTTTTTATTAACAAAATCGATCGTAAAGATGCAGATGTTGCAAATACAGAATCATTAATTCATGATCTTTTTTTGGACCTTGTAAAGCATGAAAGCCAACTTGATTTTCCTATTTTATACGGATCCGGAAGACTCGGTTTTGCAACGAGCGACATAAACAACCTGACCACTAACATGGACACAATGTTTGAAACAATCATCAACACCATTCCTGCTCCAGAAGAGCAAGCTAATGGACTACAAATTTTAGTTACTAACATTGACCACTCTGATTTCTTGGGAACTATTGCAATTGGTCGTGTAAAAAGCGGATCGCTTAAAGTAGGCGAACAATTTGTCTATTGTTATAAAGACGTTGTTAGTAAACCAATGAAATCCACAAAATTATATACTTTCCACGGCCTTTCAAAGGTTGAAGCACAAGAGATCTCTTTTGGAGACGTTGTTGCTGTTGCAGGATGTGACCACATAGAAATTGGATCAACACTTTGTGCTGTTGATAACCCAATTCCGTGTGAGTACGTTGCAATTGATGAACCGACCGTTTCCATTTACCTCTCAGTTAACGATTCGCCTTTTAGTGGCCAAGAGGGAAAGCTGCTTACTTCTCGTCATATCAAAGATAGACTTGAAAAAGAACTTAAAACCAACGTTGCATTGCGCGTAGAGCCAACCGAAACACCTGAATCTTTCAAGGTATCAGGACGTGGTCAATTACATCTTGGCATTTTGCTTGAAACGATGCGTCGTGAAGGTTTTGAAATGCAAGTTTCGGCGCCTGAAGTTATCTATAAAACAATCGATGGTAAAAAATGTGAACCTATTGAATATGCTATCATCGACGTTGGTGAAGCATACCAAGGAAGCATTATAGAACATTTGGGTATCAGAAAAGGTGAAATGCAACAGCTTGAAAACCTTGGTAGCGGACGCGTTCGCATTGAGTTTACTGTTCCTTCACGTGGACTTCTTGGTTTTAGAAACCAGTTCTTAACAGATACTCGCGGAACAGGTGTTATTAACACAATGTTCCATGGCTATGAACCATACAAAGGTGAAATTCCTTCTCGTATGCGTGGAGCACTTGTTTCTATGGAACAAGGTTCTGCAACTGGGTACGCACTTGATTCATTGCAAGCACGTGGTGACCTGTTTATCGAGCCAGGTTACACAATTTACGAAGGTATGGTTATTGGTGAACATTCTCGTGAAAACGATCTTGATGTTAACCCATGCCGTGAAAAGAAACTCAGCAACATGCGTTCATCGGGTAAAGATGATGCAATTAAACTTGCCCCGCCTCGCATTTTACCACTTGAAATGTGCATGGAATGGATCAACAGTGATGAGTTGATTGAAATTACCCCAAAGACTATTCGTCTTCGTAAAAAAGTACTCAAGGCTAATTTACGTAGCAAAAAAAGATAAACTATATCTTCAAGAAAAAATAAAAAAAAGCGGAAGTGTAAATCATTTCCGCTTTTTTTTATTTAAAAAATATTCAAAGGCCTTATACTAACGCATATAGGGCTCTCAAAACTTATACTCGAGGTTATTATGAAATTAAAAATGTTACTTTTTTTAGTCGCTGCACTGGCATACAATAACGCTCATCTTTCTGCTATGGACAGTGAAGCACAAATGAGCCAACTGGAAAGACTTGCCCGTAATGGCCAAGAAAGTAGACCTGAATCAGTTGGATCAATCGGACCAGTCTTAAAAATGGATAACCATTACACAAGAAGTTCTGTAGCGAGCTCCCTGGGCGGGCATACTACACCACATATGAACGCCATGTTTGGTGGAAACATATGGGGTGACGAAACTCCAACTCCAGAAAACTTAAAAAATCAGCTGATTCAATCTAATAAGTTTCTTGCATCAGTCGCGCTCTTTTGGGCACAAACAAAGATGAAGTTTGCAAGATTATGCAACTGCCGTGGCAACCAAGATTAGGGCCGTGTTTTTACGCAGACACCAAGCAATTAATTGTTATTTCTAAAAACCCATTTTTTTCTTATATTCACAGTCGCCTCTAGCACGCTACCCGCACAGGGGCTAAGGAGGTTCTGGCCAACCTCCCTGCACCCAGGACCTTTTTTAATACACGCGCATGTTACTACCAGAAGAACTGCTGCGCAGTTTTGTCCTCGCAAGATATACTAATAAGGTACTTTATTACAAGGCGCTATTCGCGTAAATAATAGAATTTTTTTTGGCATGACAATTCCGTTTATGTCAAAATAATTTTTGGATTGTAAAACTTCGCAGGACCTCTTTTTTTACAGCGACAAAGCTTCCGTCTTCGCTTTCAGCTTTATCGGACACGGCGACAGAGTCGCACTGGTACGCGTAGCCTCGGCGTTAGCCAACTGTGACTATAAGGTAAAGTACCTTATCAGCGCATATTACGAAGATAAAACTGCGTAGCAGTTCTTCTGGTAGTAACATGCGCGTGTATTAAAAGGAGATGGGGGTCCTAGGGGGGTTAGATCGGGAACCCCCGCTAGTGCTGCACGCAAGGTGCCATATAAATTTTAATAAAAGAAAATATATCTTTAAGAAAAATAAAAAAATTAAAAAGACACAGCCTCCTTGGCCCCTGAGCGGGTAGCGCCATCTAGACTTTGATTAAAGAGAAAAAATTGTTTAAAGAAAGAAGAACAGACTTTAAAATGTAAAAAAAAACGTTTTAAAAAAGAAAAGATTTTTTTAAAAAACATAATTCTTAAAAAACAAAAGAAGTTTAAAAAGAGAAAATGGTTTTAATTAGTTTCTACTTTGTCAGTTGCATAAATATGCACATCGTTGTTATCAAAAACTTCAATAACAATATATTCTTTAGCTTTCTCAAGTGCTTGTTCCCATTCATCAAGTATTTTTAAAAATGTCGTACGCAAAACTGCAAATTCAAATTTATCGTCAGATTCTTCATCAAAAGCACTGCTTAAAATTATTTGATCATTACGCTTTTCGAGATTAACTAATTCACTTCCACCCTTTTTCCATTCATCATTATCAAGCCATTTTTTCGTAAAAGAACCG
>Ga0105050_10001092_pt1 | contig 41164 bp, 39 predicted proteins | sample FRY01_FD_78088 | JGI IMG/M metagenome (GOLD analysis project Ga0105050, IMG submission 78088) | Freshwater microbial communities from Lake Fryxell liftoff mats and glacier meltwater in Antarctica - FRY-01 | ecosystem: Environmental > Aquatic > Freshwater > Ice > Glacier meltwater ...
CAAAGCTGGTGACCTTGTAGAAGGTGAAATTTCAAAAATCACCAACTTCGGAATGTTTGTTCGTCTTGGCAGTGGCATTGAAGGCCTTGTGCATATTTCAGAGTTAAATACCGATAAGAAAAACGAAGAAAAGCTCAAGGATCTCTTTAAAGTTGGCGACAAGCGTCAATTTAGAGTTATCAAGGTTAGCAAGGAAGAACGCAAGCTCGGTCTAAGTACTAAGTTAACTGGTGAAATTAAAGAAGAACAACAACGCAAACCAGTTCAACAACAAGAAAGACCCCAACAGCAAGAAAGACAGGAACGACAAGAAAGGCCAGAACGACAAGAAAGGCCGCAGCAAGTTGCTCGTGAAACATCAAGCACTTACTCAGAACCTGTTTCTAAAGCTAAGAGCCAATTCCAGTTAGAACTTGAAAAACATGCTGCACGTGCAACAGAGGATAAGAAATAACATGGTAGAAAAAACACTCGCTATTATAAAACCTGACGCAATGGCTGACGGATTTCGTGATGCTATCATTCAGCAAATCGGATCTAAAGGGTTTACTGTTGTTGCAACAAAAACAATCACTTTGACTCCTGCCCAAGTTGGCGATTTTTATGCCGAGCATAAAGAACGTTCATTCTTTGGGGAGCTTGTCAGTTTCATGGTTTCAGGACCTGTAACAGTGATGGTTCTTGAAAGAGAAGACGCTATTAGAGAATGGCGTGATCTTATGGGCGCAACAAACCCAGCAGAAGCAGCTGAAGGTACAATTCGTAAGCAATTTGGCAGATCTAAAGGGGAAAATGCTACCCACGGATCTGATTCTGTTGCAAGCGCTGCGCGAGAAGTCGCATACTTTTTCCCTGAACTAGGATAAGTGTCCTGGATTAGGAAAATAGCGTAGAACTAAATTAAAGGAGGCTGCATACAATGTCCGTCATAAGACACTGCTTTACAGCCTCCTTTTTCATGCTGTTTTTAACTACTCCTTTATACGCACATAAAACTGTCTGGGTGCTTATTCACGGCACTTTTGCAAAAAATGCGCACTGGTATCGTAAAGGCGGAGATTTTCATCAAGCGCTTGCGCGAGCCGCGGGCCCTGAATCTGAAGTACGCTCACTTTCTTGGTCAGGAGAAAATTCTTTTGAAGCGAGGGAAAAAGCGGCCGAAAGGCTCACTCAAAAAATTATCCAGCGCTATTCTCCGAATGATGAAATTAATATTCTAGGGCACAGCCACGGTGGCAACATTGCAATCTTAGTAAGTCAGAAGCTTGCACGCCAGACACCGCACTACACAATTCACCAACTTATTACCCTTGCTCCCCCAGTAGAGTTGAGTATGTATTCTCCCAATATGAATCACATTAAGTCATTTTATAATTTTTTTTCATACGGAGATATGGTACAGACAGTATGCCTGTTTTTTGGAAGAGTATTTCCCAATCATCCACGCGTCTGGAATATCCAACTCATGCATGATGGAAGGTGCCCAGAGCATGGCAATGTTCATCCGAAAGAGCTGGCCTTTACCCTTCCGCACCTGCATAAACTCGTTTCGCAAAACAACACTCCTGTGTTACACTTATTTTCAAATAAAAAACCTGTTGTTAAAGAAGACGAACGCAGAGAACAAGAGCTCCAACAAGACAGAAGAACGATGGAACGCCTTTTAGTAAGCATACATTACTCATAGAAAACGATTTGATATGATAGACCTACAAAGCACAGTTACTCTTGCAACACTGCCCAAAAAAGTTGGAATTTTTGATTCCGGCATAGGCGGTCTTTCTATCTTGAATAAACTGGTTAATGCGCCTGTTTCAGAATTTGTGTATATCGCAGACACAGCCTATTTGCCCTATGGAACAAAATCACGAAAAGTTTTAATTGAGCGTGGACGCGTGGTCACTCAAACGCTGCTTTCATATGGTATTGATACCATTGTAATTGCTTGCCATACATCGTCCGCCAATTGCTTAGAAGCGCTCAAAAAAGAATTTCCCGATGTTACCTTCATAGACATGCTACTTCCCACTCTTTACCAAGCCCAAGCAATAACGCGTAATAACAAAGTGGGAGTTATTGCGACAGAGGCAACCATTGCAAGCCAAGCACATAAGAAGCTCGCAGCAATGCATATTCCAGGCGTGACACTGTTTGACCAAGCGTGTCCCCTGCTAGTTCCTCTTATAGAATCATTTTCGAGCACGTACGAAGAAAAAATAAAGGCACTCAATGAGTACCTTACGCCCCTTATTACGCATAATATAGACACCCTCATTCTTGGATGCACCCACTACGCATTTCTTGAAAAAGAGATTCGCGCCCTCGCGCCAGACATAGCCTTAGTATCGGCAAGCAGTTGTATTGAGCAAATACAGCCCCCGCATACAAAAGGGACCATAACTATTGTGACAAGCGGCTGCCAGAATTACTCCGACAGCATCCTGCATTTTCTTGCTGATAAAGAAAGAACTATAACATTTAAAAAGTTTTAACTTTTTAGTTGCTTAATAGCTTTATCAATCACACCATTTACAAATTTGTAGGCATCTTTTTCAGAGAAACATTTGGCAAGCTCAATAGCTTCGTTGACAACAATTGTTGGATGAGTGTCTGTTTCTGTCAATTCCCATAATGCAATGCGCAGCACTAGATGAGTACAGCAGCCAATCCGTTCAAGACGCCAATTAGCAAGCAAAGGAACCAACATATCATCATATTTTTGACGATTTTCAACAATAGTTTTGACAGCGTTAATTACTTCCCCATCAAGAGGAACGTCTGTTTCAAAGCCACGATTAAATTGATCAACGAGTGATTCAGCTGAGGCATCATACCCAAATGAATCCATTGCATAGAGAAAATGGAAAATCAACGAACGCACCTGACGGCGCGGACACGGTGCACATTCTTCTGCTATAGGTTCGGTAGATTCTAGAGAATCAATATCTGTTTCTCTCTCCATTACACTCTTTCAACGTAAGTATCTGTACGTGTGTCAACCTTAATCATGTCGCCTTCGTCTACAAACAAAGGAACTTGAATAGTCATTCCAGTTTCAAGTTTTGCAGGTTTTGTTGCGCCACCTTGAGCTGTGTCTCCACGTACTCCAGGAGGTGTATCAACAACTTTAAGCTCCATATGCAAAGGTGCAGTTACCCCAATTGGACGCTCGCTGTAATAAAGCATGTTATAAGCAGCTTGCTCTTTAAGATATCCAAGCACTTCTTCAATATTTTCTTTATTTAACGCAACTTGGTCGTACGATTCTTGATCCATAAAGTGATACAATCCATCTTGTTCATACAAAAATTGCATACTTCTGTATTCAAGTTGTGGATCTGCAAACTTTTCCCCAGATCTGAAGTTTTCTTCAAATGAAGAACCAGTAATAAGATTCTTAAGCTTTGCACGAACTAAAGCCCCACCGCGACCTGTCTTATTATGCTGGAATTCAAGCACCATATGAGGCTCATCACGGAACATGATTTTAGCGCCTTTACGAAAATCTGAGGTTGAAATCAACGTACAACTCCTCTACTTAAAAGTATCTTAAAATGCCTACTCAGGAGTATAAACAGGGATTGAAATAATTGCAATTTAAGCACCCTTTAAGCTTTTTGCCTTTTTTGCCAAAAGGGGGCATCCTAAACACTGTTGGCAAACAAACTCTTTGTTTCCATACAAACGACAGGTGTTCTCTTTCAGGCTTAAAGGTAGGAGATTTTTGAATGACTCATACTAAAAAACTAATAGATTTTGACCCACAAATTGCACAAGCAATTGCCCAAGAACTAACTCGTATAGAATCTACCATCAACCTGATAGCCTCAGAAAATTACACCTCACCTGCCGTTATGGAAGCAACCGGCTCTGTTATGACCAATAAATACGCAGAAGGCTACCCAAAGCGCCGTTATTACGGTGGATGCGAATATGTAGACGTGGCGGAAGACCTTGCGCGCGAACGCCTCCTTGAAGTGTTTGGACTCGACCCTCAAAAATATCACGCAAACGTACAGCCCCACTCCGGCGCGCAGGCAAATATGGCCGCCTTTTTTGCCCTCCTTCAACCAGGAGACTGCATCTTAGGGATGGACCTTGCAGCGGGCGGACATCTTACGCATGGCTATAAAATTAACTTCTCGGGAAAGTTTTTTAAGGCCGCCTCCTATGGGGTTGACCCGGTCACCGAACGTTTAGATTACGACGAAATTCTTCGCCTTGCTCAGAAACACTCCCCAAAACTTATCATCGCGGGCGCTTCTGCTTACTCCCGAACCATAGATTTTAAAAAATTCAGAGAAATTGCTGACACTGTCGGGGCACTTTTGATGGTTGATATGGCTCACATTGCTGGCCTTATTGCAGCAAAAGTACACCCAGCTCCTTTTGAATATGCCGACGTAGTAACCAGCACGACTCATAAAACTTTACGTGGACCTCGTGGCGGCATTATTATCTGCAAAACAACACATGCGCAAGCGGTTGATCGCGCAGTTATGCCGGGAACTCAAGGCGGCCCTTTAATGCACCACATTGCAGCAAAAGCAGTCGCCTTTAAAGAAGCGCTTCAAAGCACTTTTAAAACCTATCAACAAGAAATTATCACCAACGCAAAAGCAATGGAAGAAGCATTCATACAAAAAGGCTATCGCATTGTTTCTGGTGGGAGTGATAATCACTTGATGGTTATCGATCTACGTTCAAAAAAAATTACTGGTAAAGATGCTGAACTTGCACTTATTAAAGCTGGCATTTGCTTAAACAAAAACTGCATTCCCAATGATCCAGAAAAACCCCTTATTACCAGCGGAATCAGAGTAGGAACTCCCGCAATAACCACCCGGGCAATGGGAGTTTCTGAATCAAAGCGCATCGTTGATTTAATAGATCGCGTACTGTCTGATCCTTTAAATCCTGAGAATCTGCAAAAGGTTAAAGACGAAGTTTATACCTTATGTAAACAGTTTCCTGTCTACCAAAAGTCTAAACTCACCTTTGGAACAGCACAATCTTTGCCAAAGCAGTCTCTTTACTAAGCTATAACTTATATGACTCTTTTACCAAAAAGAGTGCATATAAAACGCAACACGTAATAAATCCCAAAAGGTACGCATTGCACGGTATTGCCATCATGCCGGGTAATGCACTAGTGCACAGCGCTCCCCACCACGGGAGTTCCCACTGCCACACTCGCGGATAGAAAAAAGAAAGTAAAAACCCCCAGCCAGCAAATAATAAAAGGTAGTATAAAACTACTCCCCCTTTTGCAGCGAAGTTTGTCATTACATAATTGGGGTGTTTTTTTATAAGATCAAAACACTCTTGTTGACACACGTTTTCGTATTCGCTCGAGGGATAGATAATTCCTGGATACTTTTTTTCTAAAGCAATTCCCACCGCATCGTCATACCTAAGGCCCAAATCGTTATGAATATAACCAAGACCAATATAAATTGTATGCCAAAAAACATGCTGCTTTAGTGCACAGCCCGGGACAACTCCCTGACTTGTAAGATACGCATCACGCACTTTTAAAACGTTATTAATACGTACCGTTGCACCTGCAAAACCGAAACACAGCGCAAGCCCTAAAAGCAACTTTTTTACAGAAGCAAATGAATGAACCGTTACCAGTGCAAGAAAAAAGAAAACAATCGCTGGCAGTCCTGCAAAAGAACGAATAAAATTAAGCTCTGCAAGGCCCCATCCGGCAAGAACATAAACCGCCAGAGCACCTGAGAATGATTTTTTTTTGTGAGCAATAATACACCAAGGAATCAAAGAGCCCGCGCATACACTGGCAACATACACATCACCAACCCACCACGAAAGGGCTCCCACAATAAGCAAAAAAGGAACACAAAGAAGCCCCTTCCACCATTTGCGCGCAAGCACCATGCATCCTGTTGTAGCAAAAATAAAACTCATGGTTAAAAGAAGTACAACACACCAACTGGCAGCTTCCTGCGCATCGCACTGGATCCATCCGCCAATTAATGACCCCCAATAATACAAGCCAAAGTCATCCGCACCCACCGCTGCAGCAGCAGATACCTGACCTTTGCAAAGCGCAACAAGTGGAACTCCTGTGTGCAAGTACCCTTCAAGAGCTTGTACGAGCATTAAAAGCCTTCATGGCATAAGCATACTATAAAGGTCCTATTCTTTTTTTAACAACATAGAGCGGCCACCCGCGCGCAAGATCGTATATTCTTTGCATATAAGCACCCACAATCCACAAACATGCAAACTGCATGGAAAAAGCGCTCATGATCGCTATCTGCGTCCACAGACAATTACCACTTTTAAGGCCCCCTACACCAATCATGCAGCAGACAACTACTACTCCTACCGCTGCACACACAAGCGAAACATGCAACAAAAATGAGCTACATAGGAAAATCCCATCAAGTCCCAACTGCAGCGATTTTCCCCATGTGTAACTTGGTATTCCTGCATGCCGATTAGGACGCTTAAAATCAACAAAAGTAAAACTTAAACCTGTCCACGCAATTGCTCCACGCCAATACAGCGACGCTTCGCTTAAATCACCGAGCGCTCCTAAAACTTCACGATCAATCAATCGAAAGTCTCCTACATTTCGTGCAATTGCAACAGATGAAATTTGATGCAAAAACCAATAATAACAGGAGGCAACCGTACGTTTTAAAAAACCATCGGTGCGCGCAGTACGCCGCGCATAGACTATTTTAAATCCATTTTCCCACTCTTTCAAAAACACTCCAATTAGTTCCGGCGGATCCTGTAAATCTCCATCCATAGTAATGATCGCATCGCCTTTAGCAGAATTATATCCTGCGGCAAGCGCTTTTTGATGCCCAAAATTACGGCTTAAAGAATTCCCTTTAATTCGCGCATCAGACATCGCTGCTTTCTCTACTAAGTCCCACGTTGCATCACGACTTCCATCATCAATAAAAATGATTTCAAAAATATAATCAGTCTCGAGATCTTTAAGAACACTCGTGAGCCTTCTTAAAAGTTCGAAAAATACTTCTTGCTCGTTATGCAGGGGAATTACAATGGAAATAAGCGATTTCATTATAAACCCGCATGCTCGATTATTTTCTGCACATGTTGTTTCCACGTGTAATGTGCAAGCACTTTTTGGCGGGCATTATTCCCCATTCGACTTTGATCTTCGTGTGACATCGCAAGGCATAGCTTGCAGGCATTTATAAATCCCTGAATATCAGAAGGATCCACTACAAGTCCTACTTGATTGTGCACTTTAAGCGGCACAACTTCGGTCACTCCTGAAACTTTAAAGGCTGGATAAAGCACTTCAGAAAGTTGCTCAATATCCGAGGCAATAATCAGCCGCGCCATGCTCATATACTCAAATAATTTTGTAGGGGAGCCAAAAAAACGAACCCCATCAGCACTCGATCGGGTCGGACACAAGAATGCATCGCATCGCATTAAATAGTCGGGCGCTTTTTCTTGAGCAATGATTCCCGTAAAAGTTACCGCCGATTCTGGCACCCTATGAGCACGAATAAATATTTTTAGTTGCGCAAGAAGCGGACCGTCACCAATCATTAAGAAATGAACATTTTTATCTGTGCGAGTAAGTTCAACAATAAGCTCTTGCAGCACTTCAACTCCGTGCCAGTAGGAAAAAGTCCCTATAAAACCAAAGGTAAAGGTATTATTTTTTTGTACCATAGCCAATCAAAATTCTTTCAAGAAAGGGAGTGTGTTGCATTTCTGGTTCAGACCATACTAAAAATTTTCTCAAAATTGCTCTACATACCGTGTACCGCCACCTCGCTCGCCACGACATTTTCATAGGACTTGCAAGGGGCTTAACAAGTACTGCATCAAACGCAAAGTTCATAACTTGCCGTAAACTTTCTTGGGTAAAGCCAGTCTCATGCGTAAAATCCATGTACCGTTCATGAAACGCAAATAACCAATCAGCATTGTACACGTCAATCACGCACAAACCGCCAGGCTTTAATGCCCCATTGATAAGTCGCAACAAAGAAATAACTTTATGCTTTTCAACGTGTTCTATCACAGCTTTTAAAAAGATAATGTCGAATGTATTTGTATGTTTTTCAAGAAATAGAAAAATATCTTCCTCTATAAAATCAATATGCGGAAAAACCTTTCTGCCAGCGGCAATATCGCCCTTAGAAAGATCGACACCAGTTACATTTTTATAACCAAGTTCGTGCAGAGAATTAAGCAAAAATCCCTTACCACATCCTACATCAAGGATTTTTGCAGATTTTAAGTCAGTTCTTTTTAAAAATTCTTCGTACGCAACTTTTACATAAAAATCGAACCACTCTTTCTTTTGCCCATCATCGCTATCCAAAAACGCAGAACGTGTTTCATGGTACTGCTCAAATGCTTTGTTTCTTTCAGAGTTGTGCTGCATCATGGGTTCCTTGAGGCATTATGTAATACGAATCAATAACATCTAAAACGGGCCCTATTTTAGCTACCCGACCTTGTGACAACAAAAGGGCTCTAGTGCATAAACGTGTAACTGCTTGTACATTATGCGAAACAAAAAGAATCGTTCTTCCCGATTTTGATGCCCCCTCCATGTGCTGCAGACATTTTTTTTCAAACTCATAATCCCCTACCGCAAGCACTTCATCGATTAATAAAATGTCAGCGTGCAAGTTTGCCGCTACTGAAAAAGCTAATCTTAAGCGCATTCCCGAAGAATATCGTTTTACTGGAACGTCTAAAAAATTTTCTACCCCTGCAAAAGAAATAATCTCATCGAACTTTTGACTTATTTCCCAGCGCTTCATGCCCAAAATAACACCGCTTAAAAAAATATTTTCTCGACCTGTCAGCTCACCATGAAAGCCTGTTCCCACCTCCAAAAGACTTGCAACACGACCTTTCAAAACAGCCCTTCCTGCACACGGCGAAGTTACTTTACTTAAAATTTTAAGTAGGGTGCTTTTACCCGATCCATTTTTGCCTATGATGCCAAAAATTTCGCCCTCACCAACTTCAAATGAAACGTCCTCTAAGGCCCTAAATCGTACTTTTTTTTGCGGTAAAAAAAGTGAACGGGCTTGCGCTACTAACAGTTCACGAAAACTCCCATCCTGCTGCTGCTGAGGGCAGATATTGTACCACTTAGAAAGACACTCAACGACTACACGCTTCATAATTCACTCTCATAAAATATCAGCAAAGGAATCTTGCACGCGCTGAAAGTAAGAAAAACTCAATACGGCGCAAAGTACCGTAACGCCACAAGAAATAAACATTGTTGGCCACGAGAAGACCTCATTAAATAAACAAAATCGTAACCCATTAATGACGCCCACAAGCGGATTGAGTGCTAAACCCCACCTCAAATTCTGCGGCACAAACCAGATACTAAAACCCACAGTAGTACAATATAAACTTGCCTGCACAACAAAAGGAACAATGTGCCTAAAATCTCTGTACTGCATTATAAGAGCAGCAAACAATAGACTTATCGTTAATGAAAAAAATGCAAGCCACATTAAAAATAGCGGCAGCAAAAAAAATGATAATGAAGGAGTTACTCCGTAGCGAAAGCGGCTCAGCACAAGATAAAATGCTAGTAAAATCAAAGAATCAATCAAACTACATAATACTCTACTTGCAGGTAAAATAATACGAGGAAAATATACCTTAGAAACAAGCTGCTGATTTGCCAAAAAACTGTTGCTCCCAAATGTAACCACGTCGGCGAAAAACTGCCATGCAATCATTCCCGAAAAAACAATAAGTGGATACGGAACTCCAGGACTTTCTATCTTTGCAATCCACGCAAAAATTACAGTAAAAATTGCCACCATCAAAAGCGGGCGTAAAATAACCCATCCAATTCCAATAACTGTCTGTTTATAGTGCACCAGAATATCGCGCCAACCGAGAAACAAAAGCACTTCTCTATAATCCCAAATCTCTGTAAAAAACGACTTCCACGATTTATGCGGCGTTATAACTGTTTCGCGCATGGCAACTCCCTCTGCACTACAAACTCATTGCAAAATTGCGCCCTATCAAATTGCTCTGGGCTGACCCCATTAGGGTTTACCAAGATTTTTTGTTCTTGAATCCCGCGGGCAAGCAGCTCGTCTTTTAACACCGCAGAAACAACAACTATCGTATCTGCAGACCGCAGATTAAGGAGTTCTATAAAACGCACCAAGGGAGCAAATGCCTTGTCAGAGAAATTATTACTCCAATAATTTTGGCCACAAATTTCCGAGCCATTATATTCTAAAATAAATTTCCGTGCATACCATTTTTTCAAAAGAACACCCGTTACATTCATACTACTGTAACGCTGATAGAATGCTGAAAACCTATACTTCTTAAGTAAAGGAGCTACCTGAGTAAGTATAAAAAACGATTGTATAAAACAACCAACATGCCAGCGAGTAAACCGCAACAAGGGAGGATTTTTTACCGTTAAGAGTTCTTTAAGAGAAATCTTTTTTAAAAGCGGTTCCATGCATGTGCAAACGCAGACTATTTCATAACCGCTTTCTAAAAATCCTTGAATAACACCCAAAGTGTGGCCCACAGAACCCCCTGCTATGATGTCTTGATAATACACATCTGTTCGCAGATACAAGAGCGTTTTTTTTATGCCATTACTACTGCCCATCAGCGCACTACTCCTGTTGCCAACGCATTGTGAATAACCCATAAAGGAACAGAATAGTCATAACCCGCTTCCTGCGTTTTTGCAAACAGGCCTTGCACTACTTTTTTATCAAACAATGAGAGATCAGAGAGCAAATCCTGCTTTTGCGCAAAATATTTTCTAAACTGCGCATCCTGCTTAAACCAGCGCGCTGTTGGAGCAGCAAAACCCATTTTAGGTCGATAAATAATATCATGAGGCAAAATGCCTTCTGCGGCTTTTTTAAGAATGTATTTTGTTATTCCGTTTCGATATTTAAAGTGAGAAGGAATTTGCAGAGCAAACTCAACAAGATGGTGATCTAAAAAAGGAACACGTCCTTCAACTGCATTTGCCATAGTCATTTTATCCACACGCATCAAAAGTAATTCTGGTAGCCGTTGTTTAAGTTCTAAATAGGTCATAGAGAGTAAAAAATCGGAGCCGGGCTTATGCATATAAAGTTGCTCAAGATGGTACTTAACAATTGCGTAGCTGTCATACGCAAGGCTCATGCCAGGATAAATCTGTCCAACAACATCATCCGGTTCATTTTCATAAAAATTACAGAGCGCCTGTTTGAGTCTTTCAGAGCAACCACGCGCACCACTCCAAAATAAATGTCTGTCTGCCGACCACTGATCTAATGCTTCAAGATAAGTATGCTTATCAGAAAAAAGGTACGCTGCGCACCAGGCCCCTGCTCGTTTTATCTTCTGAGGCACCAAACGCGTTGGCTGATAGTATTTTTTATATGCCTCGAGGTGATTAACATAATTTTGGTATCCGCAAAAAAGTTCATCAGAGCCTTCTCCCACCTGCACAACCGTTGTCCCTGAGTCTTTAAGTAACTTTGAAACATAATAAAGCGGAATACAAACGCAATCCGCAATCGGCTCGTCTTGGTGGTAAACCATTTTTTCATAAAACTCGAATGCTTCTTTTTCTGAAATTACTATTTCATGATGTTCGGTGCCAAACTGTGCAGAAATCTTGCGAGCCCATTCTGTCTCAGAATATTCAGGGCCGTCAGAAAACGAAACGTTAAACGTTTTTACCTGAGAAGTGCACTCCGCCATCAGAGCAACATTTAAACTTGAGTCAATTCCACCCGACAAAAACACCCCAAATGGAACATCCGAAATCATGCGTTTTTTAACTGCTGCACGAAGCAATTCACGAATTTTATCAACACAAAATTGCTCGTTATTAAGATCTTTTTCTGCGTACATAATTGAAGGAGCAAGTGGATTATACCATTCATGAAACGTAATGGTACGTTGCGGTGTAATGCGCGCGTAATGCCCTGCAGGGAGCTTGTAAATGCCTTTATAAATAGTCCACGGAGCAGGCGCAACCATAAAGGTAAGATAATGATACAATGCACGTTGTGAAACTTCTTTATGCAGCCACGGTAAATGCCATAAGCTTTTAATTTCTGAGGCGAAAGAAATGTATCCACCCTCTAAAGAAAAATAGAGGGGTTTTACTCCCATTCTATCGCGCACCAAAAACCATTCATTCTTTTTTAAATCACCAAGAACACCTGCAAACATACCTTCTAATTTATCAAGGCAGGCAATCCCCCATTGTTTAAAAGCGTATAAAAATACTTCAGTGTCTGTAGAGGTAATGAATCGATGACCAAGTGCTTCAAGTTCTTTTTTGAGTTGTTGGTAATTATAAATTTCACCGTTAAAAACAATAACTACAGTCTTATCTTTATCAAACATCGGCTGTAATCCTACGTCTGATAAATCAATAATACTCAGCCTGCGATGGACTAATGCAACTTTAAATGCGTGAGAGCTCCATATGCCATGACCATCAGGACCACGATGTGCAATCTCTTGATGCATTCTTTCAAGCACCTGGGCATCATTAAGAAAAACATGTGTCTTACTTATGTATCCTGCAAGTCCACACATTTAACTTGCGCCTCGCTTTTGAGTAAAAACTACAGATGTAATTCTTCGTTTCCGCCGCCCTGGCAGGCAAGCTTATCAACAATCAGTGTCAACTCTGCCACCATATTAAGACGCTTAACACTAATAGGCATCTCACGTTTTTCTGATCGCAAACTATCAAAAAAACTTGTAAGAAGTGCTTTATGACCCTTATCTGGCGTAGTCACTGTTTCATCAAACATAGGAGATGTACCGTAACCACGAAGGCGTATAAAATCTTCCATCACAATAGATTTTGAATCAAAAAAGACCTCCATTCGCTCTTTTCCAAGACCAACATGACCAATAGAAGTATAAACTAATGAACAAATCGATCCGTCATCAAAACTAATGTGTGTAGAAAAGTTATCAGTTGGAAATAAGTCATCACTTGAAGGACGCAACGCTTCAACTGAAACAGCGGTAGGATTTGCTCCTGTTAGAAAACAAAACAGATCGAAAATATGACATGCTTCGCCAATAATTCTTCCAGCACCTGCATCGCGTTGAATCCAATGATCAGGTGAAATATAGCCCGCATTCATACGATAGGTAATGACTAAGGGGGAGTGACGCTCGATAGTTTCCCACTTAATTTTTTTAATAAACGGCGAGAATGAACGGTTATAGTCAACGCACAACGGTGCGCCAGGATTATTTTTTAAAAAAGCACCGAGCACTTTAAATTGCTCAAAAGTTGTTACCATCGGCTTTTCTAGAAAAACTGCTTTACCACGACACAAAGCATGGACTGCTTGTTCGTAATGAAATTTATGCGGAGACGCAATCACAACAACATCAACAGAAGCATCTTGAAAAAGTTCGTCCTCTTCTACAAATGTTTTAGCCGCTCCGTAGGTGCGTGATACATTTTCTGCGGTTGAATAATTATTATCTGAAACCGCCGTAATAGTGACATCGTCAAGCTTTGAAACAATAGGAAGAAGTTTTGTTTTAGCAAATCCACCGGCGCCAATAATACCAACTTTTATTTTCCCTTCCCGGTGTGCGGGAATAAAATGCAGTGGTTGTTCAAGCGACAATGAATCTCGTTGTGCAGGAACAAATTCAAAATCATGTTTAGGCAAATAAGAAAGCACCACCCCTAAAGCTTTACCAGAATGCAAAGCGTCGTAAGCGCTTTGCACATCAGCAACGCTGTACACTTGCGTAATGAGTGGATCAACTCGCAACTTTTGCTGCACAATCAAATCAATAATAGACTGCATATTACGCTTTTCTGTCCAGCGTACGTAGTTGTAAGGATAATCTTTTCCTTCCATCTCATATTCATAGTCATAACGACCAGGACCGTATGAACAAGAAATAAGAAAATCTATTTCCTTTTTATAAAAAGGATCACGCTCAAGCTTTAGCCCCACGTCCCCAACAACAACCACTTTCCCCTTTTTGCGGGTAATGTTCATGGAATGTTGTACAATATCATCAGACTTACTTGAAGCGGTAATCAGTGTTACATCGACACCTTTATGGTTAGTCACAAAAGCAATCGCTTGCTCGAGATTTTCATTAGCACCGTCAAAGACATGGTCCGCACCCAGCTCCTTTGCAAGGTCCATGCGTTCAGAAATAATATCAACCCCGATAACAGTACATCCTGCTGCCTTTGCAAGTTGCACGGTTAACTGTCCTAAAAGCCCTAAACCAAATACACACACTATTTCACCAAGCTGAACCTGCGCACGACGAATCCCTTGCAAGGCAATAGCACCCAGCGTTGTGACGCTTGCTTGTCTTAAATATTCGACACCCGCAACTGCTACAACAAGGTTCTCAGGAACACACACAACATCTGCATGCTGCGCAAATCCAGCACCCGCACAGGCAACAAAATCTCCCGAACGAAATACTGTCACTTTTTTCCCAACAGCAATAACACGCCCAGAGCACGAATACCCAAGAGGCTGCAAAGTTCCTTTTAAACGGCCTTTAATAAGGGCCGTTGTTCCTTCAACGCCATGACTGGAAAGAGAAGAAAGAACTGCTTTAATTTTATGAGGAATATTAGAAAAGAGCCCATCATTTTGAAAATTTGCGATAGTCACCGCTTCTGTACCAGAACTTATAAAAGAATAGTGAACAGAAATCAGCACCGAATAGTCATCCAACTTCGGCTGTGCAACTTCTTTAACAACTACAATTCCTTTTTCAAGAAACACCTGTCTCATTGATGCTCCCCTGGTAAAACAGACCGCTCATTTATACTATTGGCTGCATCAATTGCATAGTGTCTTTTTGATTGGCAAGCAGGCCAATAAAATTGCTCTTGCTCAATAGACTCTTGACGCAATTCATGCAGTAGGCCACAAAAATCAAGTACTTTAGAAAAGCCACTATGGGCACGCACAGGAATTTTAAATGCAGAATGCGCAACCAAACAAATAACCAAATCAGCACGTGTTAATGCATCTTCTATAGACACTAGTGCCGCGGAAACTTTTTCCGACAATTGCTCTTTTCTTGCATGCGGGTCACACACAAGCGTAGTTACATCCACACGATCAACGAGGCATTGAGCGATTGCAAGGGCAGGAGACTCACGAAGATCATCAATATTGGGTTTATACGAAATACCCAAAACAGCGACTGTAATTTGCTTTTTAAGAATTTCTTGTGTTGCTGCGATAGTCTTTTCAATAGACTGCAATACTGTCTGTGTGCGCTGTTGATTTACTATTCGCGCTGTTTTTAACAAAGTAGTATGCTCTGGAAATGATTCCACCAAGAACCATGGATCAACCGCTACGCAATGCCCACCAACTCCACACGTTGGTTGCAAAATCGAAACACGTGGATGTTTATTAGCAAGTTCAATAACTTCGTACGGATTTAAACTTTCTTGCTCAGCAATTCCTGCAACTTGATGTGCAAACGCAATATTAACATCGCGATAACTATTTTCAATTAGCTTAACCATTTCTGCAGTAGCCGCATTGGTAAGATAAAAATCACCACTTACAAAATATTTGTAAAACTCTGCAGCGCGTTGCACCGATCCTTGATCGATACCGCCAATGATGCGATCATTTACTTTAAGTTCTTGAAAAATATTTCCTGGTAAAACTCTTTCTGGGCAATGAGCAACAAAAAAATCTTTTCCTTGCTCAAGGCCAGATTCACGCGCAAGAACTTGCGCAAGAGAAAGTGTTGCACCAACTGGAACTGTTGATTCCAAAATGACCGTATCACCCTTCTTAAGCACCTGCGCTATTTGTATTGCAGCAGAAGACACGTATGACATATCCGCGCGTTTATCGTGAGTAAAAGGAGTAGGAACAGCAATTATAAAATAATCTGCCGGCTCGCACTGAGTTGACACACGAAAATAAGGCGTCCCTGTCAGCGCCTTAAGGTATACAAGCAGTTCAGGCTCTTTAATAGTTTCTAAACCGTCCTCAATATTTTTAATACGTTCTTTATTACAGTCAACCCCTTGCACATAGAGTCCCGAGTGAGCGGCAAGAAGCGCCGTTGGCAAGCCAACATACCCCAACCCAATAACAGCAACTTTCTTCATAACTTTTCCTATCTCTCTTTTTTAAAAGAAGAATCCTTACTTTTTTCTGCATAAATAAACGGCATGTCACATGAATCTTTAAAAAGAATTCCTACCGATTCTAAGACACGTACAATTTTTTGTGCTGCATGCCCATCTCCATACAAAGACACGCTAGAAGCTTTCTGAGAATTTTTATAAAAAGTAGTCAATGCATCAATAATTCGACTCGGACACGTTCCTGCCAACACCGCAAGACCTTCCCACACTGCCTCAACTCGATCACTCTTTTCTCGCAGAATAACTACCGGCTTACCAAGACTTACCGCTTCCTCTTGTATTCCTCCCGAATCTGTTGCTACAAAATGAACTGAATTAAGCAGGTACACAAGATCCTTATAGGTAAGTGGCTCTGTTATAAAAATATTTTCGATTTCACCTAAATTAATCTGTTTAATGGCATCAAGCACATGAGGATTGGGATGAAAAGGATAAAAGAAAAAAACATCAGGATGTTCTAAAGCAAAGGTCTTAATTGCCCAGAGCACCTGCTCAATTCCCCCACCAAAAGATTCTCGCCTATGCACCGTCAATAAAGCCATTTTTTGGCCCATTATAGTACAACTTGCAACCGCTTTCTCAATATCAGCGCGAGGCTTTACTGTTCCTGCATCAATTTTTTCTTGAACAATGCGAAGCGCATCCACAACAGTATTACCGACACAAAAAATAGACTCTCTTTTTTTACCTTCAGAAAGTAAATTGGCAAGGGCAAAAGAGGTGGGCGCAAAATGATAATCAGCAATACTACCTATAAGCTGGCGATTAACTTCTTCAGGAAACGGTGCACATTTATCTCCTGTCCTTAGCCCAGCTTCAACATGCCCCAAAGGGATCTGCTTATAATAAGCCGCAAGCCCTGCCGCCATAGCCGTAGTAGTATCGCCTTGAACAAGCACACACGAGGGGTTAACCGCCTCATAGATGGCCTTGATACGTTCAAGAACAGTAGTCGTTATATGAAAAAGATCTTGTCCTTCCTTCATAACGCCAAGCTGGCAATCAGGAACAACCTTAAAAAGAGAAAATACTTCAGAAAGAAGCGTATCGTGTTGCGTAGTTGAGCACAAATAGACGGGATATCCCGCTTGTTTAAGGGCAAAATAGACGGGCATCATCTTAATGCCTTCAGGACGTGTACCTACAACAAGCATAATCGGCTTCATAGCTCACTCTCTTTTACGCCTTATTTCCCGCATATATTTTATTGAATAAAACTAACAGATCTGACCACATTGGCAAGAAAAATAAGCTGGAAGCGCGACCTTAACCCATTCATAAGGTATAGTTTTAAATGCCTTATACCCCTAAAAAAAGGATTCCCATGAAGACCTTATATGCGCCATGGCGCGAGCCTTATGTGGTTGATATTGCACACGATAAGCGCAAAGAAGTTGTTGATGAGAACAATTGCCTCTTTTGCGAAACACTTAAGGCTGACAATGATGAAGAAACCCAAATTTTAGGCCGTTACGCTCATAACTTCATTATTATGAATAAGTTTCCTTATAATGCAGGCCACATTCTTGTCTTGCCCTATAAGCACACGGAGCTCCTGCATGAGCTTGATTATGCTACCACCACAGAAATGATGGAACTTGCAAAGCAAGCAAGCATAATTATCCAAGGTGAGCTTAAAAATGAAGGCACTAATATTGGTATTAATATTGGCAGGGCTGCCGGAGCAGGAATCCCCGCCCATGTGCACCTACATGTGCTTCCCCGTTGGCGCGGAGACACTAACTTTTTGCCTGTTTTAGCCGACGTTAAGCTTGTTTCGGCTGATATGGAAAGAATGTACCATACTTTTCTGCCTTATTTTAAAAAACTTGAAGCCAACCAATAAGCTCAGCGAGCTTAAAAGGTAGAACGGCTTAAATAAAATGTTTAAAAAAATTAACCCTATTTTGATTTTCTAAGAGAATTTTTTGAGCTTAAACCCTGCTTAAAAGGGGGGGCTTTTGACGGGTGCCTATAGGCGTGCGATACTGAGACAACGTTAACTGGTACTGAACTTGAGCTATTCAGGCTCAAGCTAAATGATGGAGGTCATTATGAAAAAGCTAATAACAACTTTAATTATCGCGGGCTCTTTATTTTCTGGTACAACTCATGCAGCACAATCACAAGGAAGTACTGCATGGCAAGGTTCCATTTCCTTGACCCCCACTCAAGGAAATGCACCAACTACCACTCAAAGCGCTGAACATCCAACAAGAGTTGCGGTGCATGAAACCGGTATCTTAGGCGCTCAAGCAGCCGCTTTTGTATATCTTGCAACTAGTAAATATACAGAAGAATATAGAAATGCTTTCTATGCCCTTGCAAAGGATAATCCTGCGTACGCTCTTCTGGGTGCATCAGCGGCTTGTTTAATAGTAAAAAGTACTCTTGATGTGGTTAATGCAAAACTCGCAAAAGCAACAACCTACATTCAAGAAAATACACACGAGATTATCAAAAATAATATGAAATTAGCACTTGGACTTGTAATCGGTGGATTAATATTTAAACCATTTCTTACCAACTCTAAGTAACGATAAAAACTTTTAATTACCAATGGAGGTCATTATGAAGAAAATAATAACAGGAATACTTTTAACTTGTGCATTATCTACACAGATACAAGCAGGATTAGATGCTGAAACTTTTAAAGCTGGCGCTAGATCGGCTTACGAATCACTATCTATCCAGATACAAGCTGGTGTAAAAGCAGCCTACCAATCACTATCTACGCAGATACAAGCAGGAATAGATCCAGAAAAGCTAAAATCTTGTGCAAAAGAAGCCTACCAATTACTAAAATCTGCTCCTCAATTGACCACTAATCCAGATTCGGGCCTTATTGATTTCTGTCAATGCTATCTTCAACAAACTACTCAAGTAGTTGCTCAACAAGTAACTGATGTGGTTGTTGAAAAAACTGTTGACAGGTCAGCAGAAGTAGCTGCGCTTATGGCGCAACTTGCAATGACAAATGCAGCAAAAACAGAAGCTCAAGAGCTCCTTGCACAAGCAACTGAAAAACTTGCGCAAGCTACAAGCAAACAAGCTCTAACATTGGCTGATTCCGTTAATAAGTTCACCATGCCTATTTGTCAGTTTGCGGTAAAAAATCCTTACTGCACAATTGCAGCGATTGCGCTGACTGGTTTACTGGTAAAATCTGGGCTTGACGCTACAACATCTCTTTTTACTAAAGGTATGGTATTTGTAAAAAGGTATACTCCTGAAACGGTAAAACAAAACTTACCTTTATCTGTAGGGGTTGTGCTTGGTGGACTTGCCATGATGACACTTCTGGATAACGCACAATAAAAAGCTCCATGGTACTATTAAAAAAAGGCTGCGGTTACCCGTGGCTTTTTTTATTGCTCTTTTTTTTATGTGAGCCAAAGACTAAAGCCCCTCCCACTCTGCTCTTACCCTACCCCTCTCCTTTCTTACATAATTCTATGCTATACTAATGCCGCACAAGAAAAATCGTAATATCCTTAACCTTAAGCGAGATTCTTATGAAATCGGCGGACATCAGAAAGACGTTTTTAGAGTTTTTTGCAAAACATAATCATGAAAAAGTAAGCAGTTCAAGCCTTATCCCAGCGCAAGATCCTACATTGTTATTTACAAACGCGGGAATGAACCAATTCAAAGATGTGTTTTTAGGCAAAGAAAAACGTTCCTATGTTCGCGCCACTACGTCACAAAAATGCGTTCGTGCTGGCGGAAAACATAATGATCTTGATAACGTTGGATTTACCAAACGCCATCTTACTTTTTTTGAAATGCTTGGGAACTTCTCATTCGGTGACTACTTTAAAAAAGATGCCATTGCCCTTGCGTGGGACTTACTCACCAATGGGTACGGCATAAAGCCAGAGAATATGTACGTCTCTGTATACGAAGAAGATGATGAAGCTTTTGCAATCTGGGAACAAGAAATTGGTGTCCCCAAAGAACGTATTATGCGCTTTGGGAAAAAAGATAACTTCTGGCAGATGGGAGACACTGGCCCGTGTGGCCCATGCACCGAAATCTATATCGATTTACGTCCAGAAGCAGAACGCGCCAACACTCCTGTGTATGAAGATTTTGACCAAGGCAGACTCCTTGAAATTTGGAATTTAGTATTCATGCAATTTGATCGCCAACAAGACGGAACTCTTATTCCTTTAAAACAAACAGGCGTAGACACTGGCGCAGGGCTGGAACGTGTCACCTGTATCTTACAAGGAAAAGAATCAGTATTTCATACCGATTTATTTACGCCACTTATTCAAGAAACAGAAAAATTAACAGGCGTTTCATACGCACAATCCCCAGACAACATCAAAGCTGCGTTTCATGTACTTGCTGACCATGTGCGATCAACATCGTTTATTATTGCCGATAGCGGATCGCCTTCCAATGAAGGTCGCGGCTATGTGCTTCGTAAAATTATTCGGCGCGCGGCATTGTTCGCACAAAAATTAACTGCTAAAAATATTTTCCCTGAACTTGCAAAAAAATGTATTAAAGAACTTTCTCCCGTGTATCCCGAGCTAGCAGTTAATCAAACAATGATTGTAAGTCTTTTAACCAGTGAGATTGACCAATTTGCAACCAACCTCATTCGCGGACAAAACATTCTTCAAGACTTTTTCACACAACAAAAAGACAATAAAATAATCACTGGCGACCAAGCATTTAAGTTGTATGACACTTATGGATTTCCTCTTGAAGTAACCATTCTTGCAAGTGAAGAAAAAGGCTTTAGTGTTGATGCTGCAGGATTTGAAACTGCAATGGAAAAGCAGCGCGCACTTTCTGGTAAGAAAATGAAAGACGGCACCAAAACAATTGAACTTCCTGAATGGATGACCACACATTTTGTAGGCTATGAAAAAACTGCAACAGCGGGAAAGGTCCTGGGCGTCATTGTTGACGACGCGCTGGTGACTTCTGTCAAAAAGGGCCAAGATTGCACACTCATTACCGATGAATCACCCTTCTTTGCTGCGACCGGTGGACAGGTTGATGACTCTGGTTGGATTGCACTTGGCGATGCGCGGTCGTCACTGGAAGGTCTTGTAAAGCTTAACAATGCGCATGCAATTGGTGCAAAAATAACGGCACCTGCAGATATTAAAGTTGGTGATACGGTACAACAAGCTGTCGACCAAGAAACTCGTCGCAGAACTATGAACAACCATACCGCAACACATATGCTACAAGCTGCCCTTATTGAATTGCTGGGCAAACAAATTAAACAATCAGGTTCGGTAGTTACACCTGAATATTTGCGCTTTGATTTTACCTATCATAAAAACCTATCTACTGAAGAACTAAAGAAAATAGAAAACCGCGTAAATGAAAAAATTAGAGAAAACATCACGCTTTCTGTTTTTGAAACAAACTACAAAGATGCTTTAAGCAAAGGTGTCATCGCAATTTTTGGTGAAAAATACAATCCAGAGTGCGTACGAGTTGTAGATATTTCAGGATTTTCTGCCGAACTTTGCGGCGGCACACATGTTCCCGCAACAGGAAACATTGGTGTATTTAAAATTACAGATATGACAGCGCTTTCTGCGGGCAACAGACGTATTTTTGCAGTAACAGGTATAAAGGCTCTAGAACTCGCACAAGATACTTTTAATATCGTAAAAGACTTAAGCCAAACCTTTAAAGCAAAACCTGAAGAAGTCATCAGTGCAGTCTGCAAACAAGGCGAACATCTTCATCAAGGACAACAGCAAATAAAAACACTTCGCCAACAACTTATTGCACATAAACTTCCTGCATGGCAAAAAAATATTACCTCAGTAAACGGCGTTCCTTTTTTGCATATGCTGCTTGAAGGACATTCTGTTGACGAACTCAAAGACATGGCAACAACCCTTAATAAGAAACAACCTGGATTTTACCTCTTTGCAAGCAACTTTGATGAAAAAAGCGTATTCTATGCTTTCATAGCGCCACAATATGCGCATATCGTAGACATCAAGAAAATTGCAACAGCACTTAAAAATGTTGGGTTGCAAGGTGGCGGCAAACAAGAGAGTCTCCAGGGTGGCGGACCACGCCTGTTACATGATTTAGCACACGTGCTCAAAGGACAATGGTAACAATGAGTCAGTATAGCCGAGTTGGCATTCTTATTATTAAAAATGATGAACTACTTGTTATGCACCGCATCAAAAACGGTCGTGAATATTATTGTATTCCCGGCGGAAGACAAGAACTCGGCGAAACAGCTCATGAAACTGCTGTGCGCGAAATGCTTGAAGAAACAAACTTGCACGTTGTATTGGGTAAAGTTCTTTGCATGATTGACGAAGCGGCACCACGTGGCGGCAAAGGCCTCTATTTCCTTACCACATCATATACCGGAACTGCTGAGCTTGGTGGGCCGGAAAAAGAAGAATCCTGCCCAGAAAACTTCTTTGCCCTGGCATGGATTAAGCTCGACAAACTTTCTGAAACCACCATCTATCCAAAGGTCGTCGTGGAAAAACTTATACATACTCTCTCTTAATAATAAGCTCAAAATATAGATCCAGAGGGAATTTCAAGAAATTCCCTCTGGATAGTTTTTATACTTATAGAGTATATAATTTTCAGCAGAAAAATAAAAAGGAGGGTTCTATGAAGAAATTATTGTACTCATTTATCTTATTACAGGGATTTTTAACTACTCTGTATGGCGAAAAACCTATATTACTCAGCGAATTAAACAAACAAATCTCTGAGATAGAAGAACAGATTGCTTTTAAAAATATAAAAACAATCTTTGAAAATGAAATTATAAATATAAAAAATCTGTGCCCATATTCTAGCTGTACTCAAATCCAATTAGATCGCAACAAAAGAAGACAAGAGAAGACAAAGGATAAATTTCAAGATGATATCAAAAAAATATTCCCAAAGTACTTTGACCTCATAAAGCTTCGGGATACTACAAAAGAATCATTTAGTAAATCGCTTTTAAACTGGCAACATAATATCTATGCCCAAAATGTTTCTTTAATAAAACAATATGGCGAGGAGGTAATAAACAAAATTGAAAATAATATTAATAACGTACAAATTGATGGGGGGTTTGATTCTCTTAATGAAACAGCGCTTTTAATTGCATGCAGAGGCAATGACTATCAAAAAGCAAAGTTTATTCTAGAGGATACAAAAAACACACAATTCAAAGAAAATGCAAAAAGGGACATTAACCATAAGGGTAAGAATGTTATCATCCATACAGAGAACCCTGGGGAGACTATAGTCACAACAAACAACATTGCTCTGTGGTGGGCAGAACACCATAAAAACCAACCCTTAATTGATTTACTCAAAAAATACGGTGCCAAATAAGTTATTTATAAAGACTTTTCAATGCATTCTATTGCATCAGCTATAAAACGTGCCACGCGGTCTTGGTCTTCACTAAAATTGCTCAGGACGTAGTCTGGCACGTCTTCTTTTTGTTCGGGACGACCAATACCACAGCGCAGTCTCCAAAATTCTGCCCCGCAAAATTCTATAATCGATTTAAGCCCGTTGTGCCCGCGAGCACTTCCACCGCATTTTATCGCAAGGGTGCCAAATGGTTTTTCTAGCTCATCATGTACCACTAAAATATTTTCTGGCTTTATACCTTTTTTCTGTAACGAAGGAATCACTTGGCCAGAAGTATTCATAAATGTTTGTGGTTGCACTAATATAATTTTTTTTTCATTATATTTAATCTGTGCATACTCAGATTTATCTTTAAAGCTCCACTGCGCGCCGTACTTTTGAGCCAGTTCTTGTAGCACTAAAAAACCAATATTATGCCTGTTATTACGATACTTACTACCAGGATTCCCTAGTCCAATGAGTGCAAGTATATTTTGCGAATGCTCTGCCATGCACATTCCTTCTTAAAATAAAAATGGCTGATGGAAAAACCCACCAGCCATTTAAAATTTTTATAACGTTGTTATGTTATTTTTTATCAACTGTTTTAATTGTTGTAAGCTTTACAAGTCCCTTTTTGATGATTTCTGTTACATCAAGCGAAGAGTCCATCGAAAGCGCAACACCCTTTGGAAGCACTGCAGCCCAACCATTATCTTTTCTAATGGCTTCAATATTTTTTACAAGATCTTCAGCTTTTTTTGCACTCTTTGCTTGTTCGGCTTGCATTTTTGCTTGGTATACTTGTGCTTTATCTTGACCTTGCTTGTCGAACTTTGCAATCGTTTCGTTGTTGCTTTTTTTAGCAGCATCGTCTTTAAGATCGCTCATTTTAGCCGCAAGCTCTTCACGCTTTGCGCCCATTGTTTGCATTTCTGTTTGGAACTTTTTTGTTTCTGATTCACGCATAGCATCAAAATCTTTTTGGATAGGAGCAAAAATTGATTCCATATCCGCAAAGACGATCTTACCTACAAGCACCTGATCTGCCAATACTGCAGAAGTGCCTGATAATAATAATGAAAGCGCCAAAATACGTTTTGTGAAGTTCATGTACATCCTCATACTGTTTGTGATTATTATATTTTTAGTCAACATGCCAACCAGCCTATCGCGTTTGGCGACTATCGTCAACGGCGCCGCATGACCCATTTTCTAAGCTCTTCACTTACAAACACAAGCCCCATCAAAAGGCCAATTATCTGCCATTGCGCTATAGAAAGGGGTACAACGCTAAAAATATTCTGCCCCCACGGAGTATAGAGAATGCCTAATAATAAAATTACAATAGAACCAAGAGCAGCTATTAACCAGGTATTTGCAAAAAACTTCATCTGGAATAACGAACGATGCAAAGAACGACAATGCAACGCCATAACCCACTGACACGCTGTCATAGAAACCATCGCCATAGTACGCGCAAGAACAAGATCTGTCTGATAGTAATAAAAAAATAAAGCAGATGAAAAGCTAGCTACCAAAACCGATTGATATGCTATCCGGAGGACCAAGCTCGGCGTAATAAGTTTTGCAGGACCGCCGCCTAACCAGTCAGGTTTTAAAAGACCAGCTTCTTGTGGCTCCATGGCAAGCGCAGCATCCAAAAATCCGTCAGTTACTAAGTTCATCCACAGAAGATGGGATGCTAAAAAAGGCAATGGACAACGAAATGCAAAAGCCGTTACCATTACCAAAATCTCAGAACAGTTAGTTGTAAAAAAATAGAGAACTACACGCTTAAACGACATAAAAATATGACGACCTTGTTCGACGCCATCCAACACATTGGTAAATGAATCATCCATTAAGACAATGTCCGCTGCCTGTTTAGTAACGTCTGCACCACTTGCTCCCATAGCAATACCAATCTGGGCTGCTGCAAGCGCAGGGGCATCATTAACCCCATCTCCCAGCATGGCAACTTGCTCGCCCTGTTTTTGGTAAAGCTGCACAAGCCTTACTTTATCTTCTGGATACATACGTGAAAATATGGAAGTATGTGAAAGTTTTTGTAAAAGGTCCTCATCTGAAAGATCTCTAAAGACTGTTCCTTCCATGAGGTCTTGACCCTCTTTCATAAATGATGTCGCAGCCGCCACGTGTCGTGCAGTCTCTTCATTATCCCCAGTTGCCATAACAACCCTTATGCCCGCACCACGCAGTTTGTGAATAACAGAAGATGCTTCTATCCGTAACGAATCACTCATGCCGTAAAAACCAACCAACTGTAAATCTTTTTGAAAATAATCAGAGTTTTGCTTAATTATAGCAGACAAAGCTTTATCAACTACACGCGTAGCCACTGCAATTACACGCAATCCCTCGCTGAGCAATTCTTGCAACAGCTGTTTTTGTTTTTTGGTAAACGGTGCACAACGCGCACTCACCTGCTCAGGAGATCCCACTAAAAAAATAACTCCGCTGTCTTTTGTTTCAAAAAAACTAGCATGATATTGATGTATTGAACTAAACGGAATTTCAAACCGTGTACTATATTCTTGTGCCACCAAAAAACGATCGATCCCCATTTTCTGGCCACACCTGCCCATTGCCGCTTGTGTAGGATCTCCCCGTAAGGTGAATGTTTTTCCTTCTTCATTGTAAACCAGCTCTGAAGCGTCCAGCAAAACTCCCGCCGACAAGACTAACAATAACTCTGGCGATGCATCTTGGAGTGTAATCATCTTTCCTTTTAAGGTAACTGCGCCCTCTTTAAAGTATCCTAGACCGGACACTTCAAAAAGATATTCACCTGCAACAACACGTGTTACCATCAATTCATTGCGAGTTAATGTTCCTGTTTTGTCTATTACTACTACAGTAACACGGCCGAGCCCTTCAACTGCCTGAAGGCGTTTTGCAAATACTTTTCTGCGCGCACTGCGGTAAGCCCCCGACACAAGAGCAAGAGTCATAATAATAGGGACACCCTGCGGAACGACACAAATAAAAAGCGCGGTCACCGCGGCAAGAAGCTCGGCAAAGGGCCTTCCGGTCAGTACTCCTATAACTAAAAGAAGCACGCAAATTGCAATAATAATACCCAGAATTAATTCTAATAATTGTTCTAAATCTTTTTGCAGCGGCATGGGGGTGGTAGTTGTTTCTATCCTATCATGGATAAGGCCAAGGCGGGTTACCTTACCAGTTTTACAGACAAGTGCTTTGCAATAGCCAGAAAGAACATACGTACCTGCATAGATCATCGTAGGATTTTTCTGCTCTTTATCCTGAGCCTCCTTAAATACCGGCTCTGACTCACCTGTTAACATCGATTCGTCGACCGAAAAATCCCATGCTTCAACCACGTAGGCATCTGCAGGAATACGTTCACCGCGTTGCACAATAATAAGATCGCCTGGAACAATTAAAAAACTTTCAACTAACGAGCGAACCGAATCACGAATAATGGCAGTATATGATTTTTCTAAAGAACGAATTTTTTCTAAAATTCCAGAAATACGCAGTTCTTGTGAAACTCCGATGATAGTGTTTAAAAGAAAAATACCACTAATCATAGCTGCATCAAACGCGTTTCCCGTAAGAAAAATAATGACGCCAGAAGCAACCACCAAGGCTTTCATGGGATCCATAAGTTGTTCTTTTAAAACAGTAAAAAAAGATCGTGTAATGGGAGGGATAGCATTGAAACCAGCTTCCTTAAGGCGTTGAGCCGCCGCCTGCTTACTAAGACCATTTGCTAAACTAGTCGTAAGCTTTTGTGCCCACTGGGTAAGTGATAATAAATCTTCTTTCATACGTCCTCCAGAGGGAAAGTAAGTTTTTATAATTTTTAAAAAGGCTACCACAAAGCCTTCAGCTTAGTCTAGAGCGATTAGGATCCTTAAAAATATTTCTTATACCCACAACGCTGATAACAAATGCACTCGATGACAGGCATACTTAATTTTTTAAAAAGTTATTTTATTATTGCGCAGGCTCATAAAAAACGCCAAAAACTTCAACCTGAGGACAACAAACGCGCATTTCCCACAGGACATTATGCACATTATCTACACAGTCATCAGAAAAAATAATGATTTCAGGTATCTCTTTAGTCTCAGCTTTTATATGTTTAAGATAATGCACCAATGATGATCCCTTTGGATTTCCTGCATAAATAATTCCCTGGGAAAGAACATCAACGTTTGAACCTGGAAGAATAAGAGCATCCTCCTGATGAGCATTTTCACAGAACACAATTCCTTTGTTTCGCAATTCAGCGGCAAGCTGCAAAGCATTTCTGCTGTTAAACTTGGTAAGACCCGCAATGTGCGAACTTGTAGCACTCAACTCTTTAAAAGCATCTTTGGTAGCCTCACCTTCAACCAAACTAAACTTTTTATTTACGCTTACCAGCATGCCGTCTATGTCAGTAACCCACCAGAGACGCGAGTAACCCTGTTGCTTGAATGCATGCACCATAGAAACGAGCTCTTTTATGCGTGTTATTCTTAAAAAAGCCATCCCGTTTACCTGACTCACTAAAAAAATTAAAATGAAAAACGCTCTGCGCATACTACTCCCTTTCATATAAAAATCTAACTCTTTTTTAAAAAGATAAACTTATTTACACTTTAATAGCAGCAAAGGCTTTTTTAATGGAAGAGACATCATGGAAAAGATTCTATTTTCTGTCTTTCTACAAGGCGCTTTTTTAATTACATTTCTTTCTTATGCGATGGAGAAAAATCCTTCAGACCAGCCCCTCCATGAAAATCCCACCTTTCCGGAACATCATCAGAACTGCCCTGTTGTTTTTTAGCCTCCCACACATGTTTTTTTCTTGGCGTTGTAGTACCTTACCATCCAGCACTACCGCTCTACTCGGCTAATTTTTACAATCCTCCACACCTAATTCCGCGCGCAGTTTCCTTCGATCAGAAAAAACTAGACACCGTATGTACCGAAAAAGAACAAAGAATCCTAACAATAGAAGACAGAAAAAATGAGACAGTCGCTATTCCAGGGCCCATGGTCCCCCTTTTTTTAAAAAACATACTCAATGAAAGCACTCAGACAATTAGAGAGTCCATCAAAAAAGCAACGTACGAACAAAAAATATGGCTTGGCTGCTACTTTCAGAGCGATCGAGGAAAAGCTGCTGTTAAAGAACTGCACACTTTAAAACACAAAAAACCACCGTTGCAAGGGTCCAATGCACGAGCAAACTCATTCCCTACGAGTTGTGGGGAGATTTTCCTCTTACAGAAGATAAGGAAACTCAAACAGATGGTTTACCTGAAACTGAAGACTTAAAAAGAAATTCTTATGTACCAGTCTTACAAGAATCAAAACTTACTCTTTCTTGGACAGATGAATCAGAAGACGGTTACTACAAAGCACAAAATAGCCCCTTCGTGCCTAACGAAAAAATATCCTCGGCTGAATTTAAAGTATCGTATGCAGCAGCAAGCCCTCCAATTGTAGGCGCACTTGCGGTTGCCTCCAAAAATGATTACAAAGCACTGTTTGCAAAAAACCCTCCTCCAGGGCTGGGAGAAGCTGACTCTGCAAAAAGAAACCCCATTATAACAGTACCAGAAACTGATAACTTATATTTATTTACCCAAAAGAGTACACATTTTGAGCCTAGGCCAGGACACCCTACCCTTGCGGAATTAGTATTTGAGCAGGAGAAACAAAAGCAAAAATTCGCCCTTTTATTTGCCATAGAAAAAACATTTCCAGAAGGAAATTGCAAAAAAACTATCTACAGAAGAAAACTTTCAGAATTTAGAAAGACAGAAGCTCTCTATTTTCTTTGCTCAAAAATGAACGCGCCTGAAGCCCATTTTACACCGATAGAAATTAAAGACGTAACAAACCTAGTAAATTATTGCTGCACTCATCTTGAAATAACCGCACAAAAATTTTCATTGGCCTTAGAATCGAAAGAAGCACTCTCTCTGGAATTTTGGAACAGTGCATTTGATTATGCATTTAACTCACAGATATATGGAACCATTAATAATCTGACGATTTCTTTTCAAAGAGAAGAAACCCCAGAGCTAAAAGCAAAACCAAAAAAACATCGATTGCGAAAAAGAAAAGAAGCTGCGCTTTCTGCAGCTTCTTCTGAAAATGTGATAAATTCTAACGAAAAAACTTCCGATATAATTCAAGAAGACTAAGGATTAGCACCCTGGGGCGCAGGAGATTTAAAAGGAGAAAATGCACTATTTCGCTCACTGCGAGGCAACCCTTTATGGCCCTCAGAGAAGTTTAAAACAAATGGTTCGCTCGCGGCAGCCTCAAACTCTTTTTTAGCTTGAGCCTCCAGTTTGTGGGGCAAAGATAGTACTCTTATGCTTTTAACACGACTAATTGCAATTTTATTAACTAATGCGACCAGTCCTTCAAAGCAAGCTTTATTACGTTCGCGCAATTCTTTATTTTTCTTGGCAAAAGTTGCCGGAGAGAAAAGCATGCGTAATTGGTTACTCGATCTTTCAGAAAAACATGAATCTAATTCGGGGCCCTCAATGGCATCTACAAATACAATAGTCTCAGGAAAACTCCCCTCATGCTGCGCTAAAAAAATAAGTGCCGCTATTTCAGGGCAAATAGCATCTCCCGTAAACCATATCCCTTCAAACATTACAGGCTGATGTCGACACCCCTCAAATCCCAACAGCCCTTTAACTTTTCTATCATCTCCAAGCTTTGAAAAACTGATACCTCGTCGTTTTAAAGCCTCTATAGCCTTACGCGCATGTGTAGCATTTACCACCATTTCCCGTGGTTCATCTGCAGAAAGAGTATTTATAGGTCCACTGGCAATAGCAAAGGACGAAGTAGTTGACTTAAGAATGTTATATAATTCAACCGCTTGACAATCTTTCGATAAAAAAGGAGCTGACCAAAAAACAACGGTGTCTGGAGGAAAATAAAAACCAATCTTATGCGCCAAATCTTCATGGCCAAGGGAAATACGCTCAACTAGTGGTTCTAAGGAAGCTTGGATACTTTTTGCAGATTTTTCAGATGCACCGGCGGAAAAAATTACCCAAAAAAAGACGCCGCTAAAAAAAATTCTTATTTTTTTCACGGTAACTCCAAAATCTAAAAATGTGGCGTAATCAAAAATAACGATGACAATGTACAGATAGCTTTTTAAAATGTACAGGACTACTTTACAGAAGGTAAAATAGAACGTTTTTTACTGTAACACTTTCCTATAAGAAAGTGGCAGATAAAAATGGAGGCGATGGGAATCGAACCCATGTCCGCACAAATAATGAACATAAGCGCTTCATGCTTAGTTTCCGAATATACTTGCAGCTTTCTCGGAAACAAAAAAATTGCTACAAGGTAAAATAGTGATACAAACAGGCTAGCACTCTACGATCTCACCTGTAAGTCCTATCTTATATAATACTTACTAACAGAACTGATAGACACGTCTTGCGAGTAAGGCCTTTACGTAGTGTTACGCGAAGGCTAGGCGGTTTTCACCACCATTGAATGCGTTTGCATTTATAGTTTAACCAATTGTTTTACGAGCACTCAGTCAACGCTCGGCATGCTCTCATGAACCTTATAAACACGTCGAAGCCAGTACGCCCCCAACATTTCAATGATCTTTTGTAGTCTCTATACCTTAACAGAACGAACCAAAACTCTCAACAACCATATTTTTTCATGCAACCAAGTTCTTTATTTTATAGAACTGCGCTACTAATCAGAATAGCCTTTTAATTCACGTGAAGTTTGGCGCTTGATGTCTCGTTCTTTAAGAGCCTGCTTTTTGTTAGGAGCTTTTTTGTGTTTGCAAAGTCCCAGATGAACTTTTACCCGTCCTTTTTCATTAAAGTACAACTTTAAAGGAACAAGAGTTACTCCCTTTTGAGAGACTTCACCCACCAGTTTGTTAAGTTCTCGTTTATGAATAAGAAGCTTACGAGAACGCGACGCAAGATCATCAACTTTAGTATAAGCTTTTGAATAAGGAGTAATGTGACAGTTTAGTAAAAAAAGCTCTCCACGAGTGATAGTGCCAAATGAACCGGTTAAATTAGCATGGCCTGCACGCAAAGATTTAACTTCATCCCCGCTTAAAACAATTCCCGCTTCCATTGAGCTTATGACTTCATAGTCAAAAAAAGCCTTTTTATTTTGCGTAATAATCTTAATCATACATCCTCATCCCTACCAAGCAGACCCCTGCGCCGACGAAGAAGTCAGCATTTTATACACAAAAGGGTAAACAAATACCGCAAGCACCACCCCAAGAATATTACCGCCTACCATTAACGCCCAAAAGGATACATCAAAAAGACCCAAGTAGGTATGCAAAAAACTATTAATAGGAGCCATCCACAAAGGATTTACCTCCATCACAGGCATTCCCATCTGCCCATGCAAAAGCCAATGGCCCATAAGATAGCCGCTGCTATAAATAGGAACCATAGTTAAAGGGTTATTAATAACCGCTCCTACTGCCAACAAAAAAGGAATATTTAATCTAAAAATCCATCCAAAAACAACTGACATAATCATATGAAACCCAAAAAAGGGAGAAAAGGCTATATAGGTGGCTAAAGCCGTAGCAACAGCCAATTTATGATGAGAACTTTCATACAGTAAAAGATCTCTAATTACTTGTTTTATACGTGCTATCATGGGACACCGCCTTTTGAAAAGAACGACTCTTTCGGGTATAGTCTAACAAGACTGACAAAGAGGGACAAGGTGGTAAAGAGAAATCAAGGCAAAATTCATGAAAATAGTTGTAAAGGCACTTATGCTAAGCGTATTTTATACGTCAGTACTTTTAAGCGAACAAGAACGGGACTTTGCAAAGCTCTGGGAGCAGTCTACAGCACGCTATAAGCCTAAAAGGCTCTCTAGGGGCCCCACCATTCTTAAGGCCAAAGACCTTGAAGTCCATGAAAATCCTATTTCCCACGTATTCACAATCGCCCCGCACTCCCCTAAAAAAAATATTTCGTGGCGAGTATATCATAAGGGCCAAATTCTTTCTGACCGAGAAGGAATTTTCCAATTTTCTGCCGACAGTAATCGTACTCACTTTACCCTTGCTATAGCGACTATTAAACCCCCGCAAACCTCAATCATCTCCAATCTTGAAGTTCCTAAAGGAATTCCTTTTATCTGCTATACTCTTACCAAACATCAAAGCATCTCCAATAAAGAAAATTTTTATTGGAGTATAGAAACAACAAGAGGCACAAATGGTCTTACAATTACCCAAGACGCACTTGTTGTTATACTTCCACCAGAGCACATTGAAACACTACATGCGCAACCATGGACCAAGACAAGCACTATTGTTATGCTTCCTACCCTTGTACTTAAAAATACAAAGGAGCTACCTGCATCTTCGGTAAAGTCTATGCTTGCTGCGCTGGACACCGACCCGCTCCATAGCCGTTCTTGCTACGAAACACAGGACATAAAACAAGTTCGCCAATCTCGAGAGATACTTTCATGAATAAAGAACTCATTCTTGCTATCGAATCTTCATGCGATGAAACCGCAGCCGCAGTCTACTGCACAGAACGCGGCATGCTTTCCAACGTACTTTTTTCACAAATAGAACTGCATAAAAAATATGGCGGCGTCGTTCCTGAAATTGCTTCACGTGCTCATATCGAAAAAATTAGTGGCATTGTGCGCCAGGCATTAGAGGTTGCCAACACCCCTTTTGATGCTATTACCACAGTTGCGGTTACGGCAAAGCCAGGGCTTCCTGGATCGTTACTGGTTGGCGCCTGTTTTGCAAAAGCGCTTGCAGGCTCAACGGGGAAAAAAATTATCGCCATTGACCATCTTGAAGGCCACGCCTTTTCTGCAAATATAGAGCATACAATTCCTTTTCCATTTTTGTGCATCACCGCTTCAGGCGGACACACAAGCATGTACAACATGCAAGATTTTGGTGAATATAAAACCATCGCAACAACCTATGACGATGCTGCAGGCGAAGCGTTTGATAAAATTGCAAAGCTTTTAGATCTTGGGTATCCAGGCGGACCGATTGTTGAAAAACGCGCACAACAAGAAAACTTCGTTGATTATTTTAAGTACCCGCGTGGCGATGCAAAAGATATTAATTTTAGTTTTTCTGGTCTTAAAACTGCAGTGCTTTACGACCTTGTCAGGCGAGGCGCCTACAATTTGCAAACAAAAACATTACTTGACCACAGCGACGAACTTAAAAATAAAGTATGCAGTTCTTTATTGGTAGCAATTGCAGATACATTCCAACAAAAGGTTGCAGTGGCGGTTGACCAGTTTCCCGAAACGCAAGCGCTTGCGTTTGTTGGTGGCGTTGCCTGCAATAAATACATTAGAAGTCGCCTTAAAGAATGGTCAGAAAGACAGGGATTGCAGTTCTTTGTCCCCCATCCTCAATACTGCACTGACAATGCAGGCATGATAGCTTTTGTAGGGCATTACAAAGCGCAAAAAGGTGAATTTTCTGATTTGGATTTTGATATTTTATAAGACCGTAGTGATTAAAGAATTCCCATCTTCTTAAAAATCCCTAGTGCTTGCGGATTTTCTTTTTCAAATAAAATGGTGTAAACCGCTAGCCTCCTTTTGTCCATTGTTGAAAGAGCAAAGGAGGCGATATTTCGTGGATCACTCTCTTTTTCAGAAAAATGTTTTACTAAATCTTTAAACTCTTCTTGAAACATTTTTTCTATATCCCGCACGACTGAAATAATAAAAACTTCTCTCCCACCGAATTTTAACTTCTCACTAAACGGAAAAAACTTCTCCACTCTTCTCTCGTAAAAACGCTCCGACAAAGCTTCATCAGAAGGCATAATTACCTGCATTTCTGGACTAGAAAAATGTTGGCCAACCTCAAACTCTTCCCGTAGGACTTCAAGGATTTTATCGCGCCGTCTGCTCATAGCAGTCATGAAACGATAAAATGTATTAGGTGTCTGAATACTATCAAATTCAACACGTTTTAAGGATGGGCACGTATACTCCACTAACTTTCCGCCTTCGCGCACAAAAGCAAGGCTTTCACATACCAAAACAGAACTTTTAGCGATAGAGTCCCACCGTCGATATTCAAAGAAGTGTTCTGCCAACACTTCCGAAGGTAAAACGGCGTTAACCTTGGCGCCATCCTCTTTTGCAACTGAGCGCAACGATATAGAGTTTTCCTGGACAGCAGTTAATATCCCAAAATAAATACCTACCAAAAAAAAATACCTAATAAATATTTTTGCTCGCATTAAAATATCCTTTTACTCGCTTAGAACATAATCTTTGCAAATTTTTCACAGACAATAAAAAAGGGGAGACGTGCCCCCCTCATTATATTTCTAACTAGAGAATCCCAATAACCCAACAACAGTTGAATAAAGAGTTGTATTCTTTTTCTTATACTCAAACACATCGCTTGTTACGGTAAAACCACCACCTTCAGGAAACCAATTAAAAGAATATTTGTTACCCAATTGATCAGTCAGCTCAGAAGTTTTTCTATCCTGAGACCACACTACTATAACGTTAGCAGGAGCTTCTGGTGCTGCAATTGGAGGTTGTAATTCCGATACCCCTAAAACAGAAAATGAAATACTTATAATTGATAAGAGACACAAAGAAAAAATATACTTTTTTTGCATAATAACTTCCTAATAAATACGGTTAATAGACCATTACAGTACAGTAAAAAAATACACGTCAAACTCAATTAAGAGCAAAACGTGTATTTTTTTATTCTCATATTTTAAATAATAATTATTTTGGAGTAACAGTACGCTTTGCGTTCATCGACTCGAAAAATTCTTCATTGGTTTTATGTTTTTTCATTTTCTCAATGAGGAATTCCATAGCCTCTGCTGTATTCATCGCTGCCAAGAACTTTTGCATAACCCAAACACGCTTTAAATCGTCCTCTGAGTGAAGTAATTCTTCGCGACGAGTACCAGAGACCAACAAATCAAACGCGGGATAAATACGACGATTTGAAAGCTTGCGGTTAAGGTGCATTTCCATGTTACCCGTTCCCTTAAACTCTTCGTAAATTACTTCATCCATGCGAGAGCCTGTTTCAACCAATGCTGTTGCGATGATGGTCAATGATCCACCTTCTTCAACACAGCGAGCTGCACCAAAGAATCTTTTTGGACGTTGGAGCGCATGAGCATCAATACCACCTGTTAATATCTTCCCTGACGCAGGAGCAGTGGTGTTGTATGCACGAGCAAGACGCGTAATAGCATCAAGTAAAATAACAACGTCTTTGCCTGCCTCAACTAAACGCTTTGCTTTTTCAAGCACCGCCTCTGCAACTTGCACGTGACGCTCTGCTGCTTCATCAAATGTTGAACTAATAACTTCAGCGTGAGCACCCTTAACACAACGCTTCATGTCTGCAACTTCTTCAGGACGTTCGTCGATAAGAAGCACAATTACAAACACTTCAGGGTGATTAGCGATAATGCTTTGCGCAATTTCTTTAAGTAAAACGGTTTTACCAGCTTTTGGAGGCGCAACAATTAAACCACGTTGCCCTTTACCAATAGGAGTAAAAATATCCATAATACGTGTTGAAATATGAGTAGGAAGAAATTCTAACTTAAATTTTTCAGTCGGATGCATAGGAGACAAGCGATCAAAGAAAGGGCGCTCACTCAACTTTGAAGGATCATCAAAGTTCACCGTATTAACTTTTGCCAAGGCAAAATATTTTTCATTTTCTTTTGGTTTTCTAATCACACCGGCGACAGTATCACCGGTACGCAATCCAAAACGACGAATTTGTGAAGGAGAGACATACACATCATCAGGGCTTGAAACATAATCAAAACGAGGTGATCGCAAAAAACCGAACCCATCAGGAAGCTTTTCTAAAACCCCTTCTATTACAATTTCTTTGTCTGGTTCGCTTTGCATTTCAAGAATCTTCTCAATAAGCACACGATGACTCATTAAACTTGCACCCACAACCCCAAATCTACGAGCATATGAACACAATTCCTGTACGTTCATTTCTTCAAGTTGTGGTCTTAAAATAAGACGGGACTGCTGTTGCCCATGATGACCTGAGTTCTGGGAATGATGTTGTGGTTGTTGATGATTAGATGATGCTTGTTGATCGCTTGACACAGGCTGCTGTGATTGCTGAGCTCCAGGCACAGACCCTTGAGCCCTTGCCGGGATAACTTTTTTATAAGGAGCTCTCTGCTGTTTATGCGCCGTTGGCACTCGGTCAGCTACCTTTAGTCTAGGCTTTTGTTCAACACTTTGCTTGTGCTCTTGAGTATTTGTTTCAACTTCGGACGCAACAATTTTTGGTGTATCGGCTTCCATGACAACCTCCGTTTCATGATTTAAAGTAGTATTATCGTGTCCTTTTTCCAAAACAAATCCTCTCTTTGAACAAAAACTAGACTTGACACTTACCTACTCAAGGAAAATGCTTAAACAGCAGAAGTAAATTTCTAGGGAAGTTACGCTTAACGGCGTAAAAGAAGCATAACAGGGCTGGCGATATAGATAGAAGAGTAAGTACCCACTACAATACCAAACAGCAATGCAAGAGAAAAACCACGCAACGTTTCGCCGCCAAACACTACCAATGCAAGCACCACCAAGGCGGTTGAAAAACTTGTCAATATTGTTCTTCGCAGCGTTTGGTTGATACTTACGTCAACAACCATATCTGCGGGCTCTCCGCGCATTTTTACAAAATTATCTCTGATTCTTGAAAATATAACGATGGTATCGTTAATTGAATAGCCTAAAGTAGCCAAAATTGCTGAAACAACATGGGGCGAGATTTCGCGTTGAGTAATAGCAAAAAGTGCTAAAACCGCAAGTACGTCATGCACTAATGCAACAACCGCAGCGACGCCAAAAGGAAGCGACCAAAAGCGGCCTGCGATATAACCCATCATAAGCAAGAAACAAAGCACGAGAGCAAGTAGAGCATTCCATCTAAGCATGCCGCCTACGCCTGCACCCACAGCATTTGCTTCAAGGATTTCAACTTGAGCGCCTTCTAAATTTTTCTCAAAACTCTCTTTGATTCTTTGAGAAACACCACGCGAATCATTAGTGAATTCTTTCACGCGAACAGCAATTTCTAAGGGGCTAAATTCACGAATAACAGCATCGCCAAAGCCACTTTTTGCAAGGGAACTCTTAACGCTATCTGACCCATATTCTTTGTTGAACTTTAAAAGAACCTGAGTACCGCCCGTAAAATCAACACTATAACGAAACCCGCCATTGTAGAAATAAGCTGCAAAACCTGTAAGAAGAAACAGGATCGAAACAGCTCCACTTACTTTTCGGTACTTCAGAAAACCAATTGATGAGCATGACATTGCCATTGTTCTCTCTCCAGAGATAAGGTCCACATAGGGACAATTTACTTAGCCAACATTACCACGTAGCAAGTATTACCACGATTTAAGCGACTAAGCAAAAAACGACTTTATAAGCTAGAGTCTGAGACGACAGATACAAACTTTCTGCCTTTTTTGCCAAAATGAAATTTGACAACCCCAACGCCTATTGCAAAAAGGGTATCATCTTTCCCTCTGCCAACTAATGCACCTGGATGAAATTTAGTACCGCGCTGACGCACGATGATCTCTCCACCAGTCACTGCTTCACCAGCAAACAACTTAACGCCTAGGCGTCTACCAATACTATCACGACCATTGGACGTCGAACCACCAGTTTTACTCGTTGCCATCGGAAATCCTTACAATTTTTTGCTGAAATAGATTTGATTAAGTTACACTCATAAAAAATGAAAATCTCATCTCATGAGGCTTTTGTGACTTACGGCATTTATTATGACACCCTCAACCATAAAAGTCAATTCCCTCTAAGCCAAAAGCCCCGAGGCCACCTAATTGCCCAGCTGTTCGGTCCACTCCTTAAGCTGTGCTTCCCATTCGGCCCCGACCATGTGGAGCTTATGCCACTCGGTTAAAGAAACAGGGAAATGAGGAAAAGCTAGGCTTAAAAGGGCTTTCGCATATTCACGAATCTCAAGTTGAGCTCCATGACCAAGCCTTAATTGAAGAAAATTCATTAAAGACCGAAGGTTGCACGTGAAAATAAATTCTGTATAAGTAGCCACCGGAAGAAGCGCCCGCGCCTGCTCACGGCATACTCCAGCGTCAAGCAAAGCATTATATTGCTTATAGGATTCTTCAAGGCCTTTTTTATACATTTCCAATAACTGTGCATCTTCAAACGAACCAAGCGATGATTGCTTGTTGTTGGCATCCTGATAGCGCCATGTTTTTGGAATATAAAATTCAGTGCCCACTTTTACATAACGATAACTAATTTCATTATATGAATTCATGCGATGGCGCATCCATTGGCGCGCAACAAAAATAGGAGCTTTAATACGAAAAGAAAGTTGATTGTGTTCAAAGGGACTTGAATGATTGTGCTGCATTAAAAAACTAATAAGTTTTTGGTCTCTGTCGCTCATTTTTCCAGAAACACGACCATAAGAAACACGCGCAGCATTTGCTATATCAAGGTCTGTCCCCGATACGCGCAGTAACTCTACAGAACTAATCCCATCGCCCAGAGGATCAATAGAATTGATTTGTTGATCCCACGCAACAGAAGAATGTCCCACTGTTTTTGTTTGTTCCATCGAGTAGCTCCTTTGCTTTATTCCAGATCTTTCCAGTTATAACCTACCGCAACGTCTACCACCAAAGGCACTTTCCATCTTGTTACCGATTCAAGCTCGCGTTTAACAACACGCGTTACTTGCTCAATCTGATCTTGCGCTACACTTAGCAATATTTCATCATGTATTTGCAAAAGAATGTGTGCATCAAGCTTCTCTTGGCAGAGCGCTTCGTACACTTTAACCATACCGGACTTCATAATCTCTGCAGCAGTCCCTTGCGCAACAGTATTAACCGCAATACGTTTGCCCAATTCGGCAAGGCCTCTATTTTTTTCGTTAATAATAGAAACATCACGCTTTCTACCATACCACGTTGTTACAAAGCCATCTTTTTTTGCTTGCTCAATTACACTGTCCATCCACCCTCTTACGTGTGGATAATGTCCAAAATATGCATCAATATAACCCTTTGCATCTTTTTGCCCAATGCCCAAATCTTTTGCAAGGCCAAACGGAGTAAGTCCATATAAAATACTAAAATTAATTCTTTTTCCAATGGTTCGCTGGTGCTTGGTTACTTGATCAGGCGAAACACCAAAAAGACCCGCCGCTGTCTGGGCGTGGATGTCTCGTCCTGCAATAAATGCATCAATAAGAGCTTCATCTTGTGAAAGATGCGCAAGAACTCGTAACTCAATCTGGGAATAATCGGCAGATAAAAAAATACGACCTTCTTCAACACAAAATGCCTTACGAACAGCACTGCCAAATCCTTCTACGGGAACGTTTTGCAAATTGGGATCAGAACTTGAAAGCCGCCCCGTTGCCACACGTATCTGACTGTAGGTAGTATGTATGCGACCTGTTTTTGGATTTATATATTCAGGAAGTGCATTAATGTACGTACTTTTTAATTTAAATAATTCACGATACTGCGCAATGTATCCCGGAATAGGATGTTCTTTTGCAAGCTCCACAAGCACTTCGTTATCAGTTGAATAACCCTTACCTTTGGCACTTTTCTTTTGCGGGGTCAACTTAAGGTACTCAAATAAAAGAGATTCAATTTGTTTTGGCGAGTTTAAATTAATGTCATTAAACTCTGGCCCCAAAAGATCCAAAATTGTTTTACGTAATTCTCCCAGTCGCTTGCATACAATGATGTCAATTTCACTTAACACAGAACTGTCACAATAAATTCCTCGCGCTTCCATAACATAAAGAACATGCATAGTCGGCATTTCTAGTTCATAAAAAAGACGCTCAACACCATGTTCTTTTAATAACTTCTGAAGCAATGAATATAATTTAAAAGTCTGATGAGAGTCTGCTGCGGCATATTCAACCGCTTCTTCAAGTGGAACAAATCCAAAATGCTTGCGTTTTTTTTCTGTCACCATTTGATCAAACGTCAACATTGGTTCATCAAGATAGTGCTGAGAAGCTGCTTTAAGTGACGCTTTTTGCCAATCAGGTTTTACTAAACTGACTGCAATCATGGTATCAAAAACATTACCAACAGATTGAATGCCGTATTGATGCAAAACTAGTTGATCAAACTTTGCGTGATGCGCAATTTTAGTAATTGTTGAGTCTTCAAAAAGTGGCTTTATTGTTTTGATAACCAGTGCGCGTGGTAGTTGTACATCGTCAGTTTCATGTCCACAGGGCACATAAAATGATTCATTTTCTTGATAACAAAAAGAAACGCCCACCATGTTTAGTTGCAACGGAACCAAACCATCACCTTCAGTGTCATACGCAAAAACTTTTCTTTTTTGTATTTCTTGTACGATAAATTCAAGCTGCGCAAGATTGGCAACCAACTTAAATGAATACCCTTTTTCGTGTGAGCTCTTAACAGGAACAACTTCTTCAACTTTTTTGATTACGCCAATTTCTTTTATAAAACTTTTAAATTCAACTTCTTCAAAAAA
>Ga0105050_10001095_pt1 | contig 41150 bp, 30 predicted proteins | sample FRY01_FD_78088 | JGI IMG/M metagenome (GOLD analysis project Ga0105050, IMG submission 78088) | Freshwater microbial communities from Lake Fryxell liftoff mats and glacier meltwater in Antarctica - FRY-01 | ecosystem: Environmental > Aquatic > Freshwater > Ice > Glacier meltwater ...
CCTTGCTACCGCAAGCTGGCCGTTCAGCAAAACTGAGACACACTCCACTTGGGAAATTGGCCAGGACCGGTAAAAGCAGTACCGTCCGCTGCTGCAACTGCTGCGATTTGTAAGGAAGCAGCGATATTTCACTCGCTCTTGTGACGTTTTTTGACGTACGATTCAGTTAGCGGTGGCCTATTCTCATCGCCTGTAATTTTAACTGATAGGCCAGAAAAGCTTTGTGATTTTCGTGAAACGAAACCCGTACCCGAAAACGCGTTTTGGAGACCCAGCATATCGCAGTTTTTGCTTCGCTTCTGTTCTAAAGGCTTCTTAGTTGCTACTATCGCGCTGAATTCAACTTTCGCAACCGTTAACGCCGCTAAAGCCCCACTCCCCGAACAGGACCCGACCGCAAGCCCCGTTCAATCACCCGCTCGCCCGCACGGATTCCAAATTCGCGGCCCCGTCATGTTGGCCAGTTCGGACGCCAGAAGCGCTCACTTCACCAACAACTACTTGCAACCAATTTTCCAGCAAGCGTCTGCGATTGTAAAATCCAACGTCGCCTTTAACACCCGAAGTGATCACAAACTAGACGCTTCGAAGTTGTTTCTGATCCGCACGACCAAGTACCCAGTTCGGGTTTGAAGATCTTTATGGTGGCGATGACTTGGACTTTGAAGACGTCTTATTCGTCGTCGACATTGGCCTAGAGAACATTAAGGGTTTCGAAGAAGTCCAATTGCCCAACTAAGTCATGGCTAACTTCAAACAATAAGCGGCTTTCCACTGCTACGTGGAGGTCGCATTGTTCTGTTTTCCGCAACGCATACAAATCGAGGCCCTTCCCTTGAATTCCCTTAGACCAAAGAAACTAGATGCAAAATCGTTTGCATTCATTAGAAAACAGCCGACTGCACTGCGAAACGCTGTCAATCGAATGGGAGCAGCAACGGTCGAACTGGCAATCGGATTGGTGCCTTTGGTCACCATTTTTGTTGGTGTGGTTGATACTTGCCAGATCATTTATTTGAAGGAAGATGCGACCACTATTGCATATGAATGCACTCGTTTGGCCGCCCGACCGAACGTCACGCTTGTGGATATTGAAAGACGAGCCAATTCCATGTTCAGGGATCGAAATATCGAAGGTGGAAGCGTAATAGCCCAAACTACGCTAAATCCAAATGGTATTAGCCGCTGCCAAGTCACGATCAACATTCCCGAAGCAAAGAACTTATCTTTTTCGACTCTAAATTTCCAACGTAATATTCAAATTAAACGATCTACTATTCGCGAGCAGTTCAATTATGACTAACGTGAAACATAAAAACCTGGCTCGGTTTGATAACCATCGCCAGGGATCGATGCTGGTTTTGTTGGTCTTTGTGATGATCGCGATTTTGGCTGTAGGCAGCCTTGCCATCAACAAATCGTACCTTAACACGGCAGCCAGCGACCTGAAAACAGCGACGGATCTTGCCGCAAAATCGGGCGCAATTGGCCTGGGGCAAACGCAAAGCACTGTCCAGGCTGCCGCCATGGCCACCCAAGTGTTGAACGAACACAACTCGGTTTTCGGTTCCACCAATGATCGATTCCAGTTGGTATCAATCAAGTTTGGAAACGCCATCAAAAAAGCCGACGGTACGCTGGATTTTAAAGAGGATCACACACCGGCAAATGCTGTCAAGGTTGTCGCTCGCTACCCAAAATTGTGGAATGGGTCACTGGTGCCTTTGGATATGCTGCAAACGGGCGACCTGAAACTTGAAGTCTCCTCGATCGCGGTTCGAACCGACAACGATGTCTGCTTGGTAATTGACCGCAGCGCTTCGATGTCGTGGGACCTAAGCAACACAGCGTTTTCCTACCCGGGCAACGGTCCAGATCTGCAAAATTACTTTACCAAACCGGATCCAGTTAATAGCCGCTGGGCAGCCTTGACCCGGTCGGTGGACAGCTTCCTGCAGTTGATCAAAACTGAAATCCCTGGCGAAATCCGCATGGGTTTGGTGTCCTACAGCAGCAATTACCAATTTGGGATTTTCACTTCCAAGAACACAAACGTCGACCAAGTGATCACGACCAAATTTGATCACATCGTCGACAAGCTTCAAGTTTACGGTGAAGGCCCCATCATCGGCGATACCGATATCTCAGCGGGTTTGCTTGCCTCAGTCAATGCCTTCAATTCGCCCAGTGTTCGATCCAAAACAGGTAATCGCATTGTTGTCCTGTTCACCGATGGACTAAAAACCGTAGGCGGCGATCCTATTTCAGCAGCGAAGACTTTAGCCGATCAGAATTATACCGTCCATGTGATTTCCTTCAGCGCTCAGGCGGACAAAACAATTGCCGCCAGAATCGCATCCACTGGCAACGGCATCCACTTGCACGCCGACAATGAAAATCAGCTCAAGACCGCGTTCAAAAAGATCGCCGAAAGCTTTCCTGGCACACTCCTTCAGTAATCCCACTTTTGACTCGATTATCATGTCCAACCCATTAACTACCCCACCTCGCGGCTTGTTACGCCGTGTGCACAATTCAAATTTAAACCGCACCGGCACCTACACCGTCGAATTTGCGTTGTGCATTCCCGTGCTATTCATGTTTACATTTGCCTGTTTTGAATATTCGCATCATGAATACATCAAGCATTCACTCAACCAGGCTGCCTATCAAGGCGCACGTGCCGGCATATGCATAAATGGGACCCAAAACGATATCAAGAACGCGGTTGACCAATCTTTGCTAACCGCTGGACTGGGCGGCGTGAAAATCGAAGTGACGCCCGCGGTGATCAGTTCAGCGACGCGTGAAGTCACAGTCACGTTGACGGCAAACTATGGCGACTACTTTGTTCCCCCTCAATATTTCGGCGGCGGAAACCTGGTCGGTCGTTGCACACTGGACCATGAAAATGCCAGCCTGAATATTCGTTAACGCAGAAACCAAACGCATTTACCAAAGCAGATTAATTGGCTGATGCGACGCTCTAAGTCTAATGATCACAGCAACGATTTCATGCGTGCTTGCAATAGACTTTCCTAAAATGCATGGTCCTTTCCACCATGCTCTCTGACCAGAAACGCCACTGCAAAACGTCCCATCTTAGTCGCCTTAGTACAAGCAGACCTTCTCGAGCACGCACTCTGCTGTGTCCTGCCCGCTTACGCACAGCAATGCCGGCGGGGCTTTTGCTCCCCGTTTGGTCCCAATTGATAAGCATCATCGGACGCCAGCGATTTAGTGCCAATCAAGTCCACACAGCCCAAAGTTAAGCCGATCGACTGAGCAGATAAACGCCTGCTCACTGATTTCTGATAGCACTGACAAGTCATGCTTGGTCTACTCGGGTTCCAATGCCCCAAAATTCTGCCAAAATCTGGCATAGGACACGCGTGATCCCAGCAACCTAAGTCACCGGGAACTCCATTCTTTTTTCAGGAAATTCGATAATGAAAACCTCCACAATGCGAAGCCTATCAATCATGGCTTTAGGATTCGCCATAACCGGATTCGCAATAACCTGTGCGACAACCCATGTTGCACAGGCTGAAGATTGGCTGCGATTCCGCGGTCCAGAAGGCACAGGTGTCGTCGAAAAGACCAAGGCAACCGCGGTTTTCAAGAACGAAAACATCAAATGGACCGCCGACTTGCCAGGTGCAGGTTCTTCGTGTCCGATCATCGTTGGCGACAAACTGTTCTTAACCTGCTACAGCGGTTTCGGTCTAGACAAACAAGCCCCGGGAAACGCTGAAGACTTAGTCCGTCACTTGCTGTGCATCAATCCAAAGGATGGATCCATCATTTGGAATAAGCCGGTCAAGTCAACAAGTGACGAAGACCCTTACAAGGGGTTTATTCAAGAACACGGTTACGCAAGTAGCACGCCTACGAGCGACGGCAAGCATGTTTTCGTCTTCTTTGGCAAGACTGGCGTTCTAGCGTTTGATCTTGAGGGGAATCAACTTTGGCAAACCAACATGGGCACGATGTCGGACCCTGCCAAATGGGGCGGCGGCAGTTCCTTGATATTGGTTGACGATTTACTGATCGTAAACGCGGCCAACGAAGGACGAAAACTTGCTGCACTGGATAAGGCCACCGGCAAAGAAGTGTGGAAGATCGAAGACGAAGAATTTGGTAATTGCTGGTCGACACCCATCATCGTTCAAGGCAAAGATCGGACAGAATTAGTTATCAGCATGCCCGGAAAAATTTTGTCGATGGACCCAAAGACCGGCAAGGAATTTTGGCGAGCCAAGAGTCCAATCACTGGGACGGTTTGCGCCAGCCTGGTCCAAAACGAAGGCGTTGTCTTTGCCATGGGCGGTCGAGGCGGAGTCGGTATCGCGGTTCGCACGGGCGGAACCGGCGATGTCTCAGGAACTCATACTGTTTGGGAACAACCTTTGCGTGCCGGCATTGGAACCCCCATCATTAAAGATGGAAAGATGTTTTGGAGCAGTCGCGGGATTGCCTATTGCGTAAACTGTGAGGACGGCGAAACGTTGTACCAAGAACGACTTCCTAGTTCGTCCTCCGTCCAAGGCCAGCAGCGCGGACCGACCGGTGATTATGCGTCGCCCGTCATTCTGGGCGATCAAATGCTGATTCTGACTCGGTCAGGACGAGGTCTAGTGATCCAAGCCAACGAAAACTTCAAACTGCTTGGCGAAACTGGCTTTTCGGACGATCCGGGTCCATTCAATGCTTCCCCAGCGGTAACCGACCAAGAGATGTTTATCCGATCTGACAAAAAGTTGTATTGCATCCAATAGTCCTAAAAACAGCGAGCTTGCAGGGGATTTCGCCCTAAAAAGTGCTCTTTTTCTAATGACAGACCGTTGGTCAGTACGAAGGCGATTGCGACTTGTACTGACCTTTTTTTCTAGGTAATTTTCCACGCCAGACCGTAAATTTCGGCCCTTAACCTGTATCAACGACCGCGACTGGATTCCCAGAAGCGGCTAGAACCAGACTTACCAACTCCCTATAACCGACTGTTTTTGACCAAAAAATGGAAAATCGCCACACGCTGGCAGGAAATCCACCGCATTAGGAATAGTTCAAATCCGCTAGATCGTTTATGCTGGGACGCCAGGATTCGAGAAATTTGCCTGGTGAAAAGCAGCAATAAGACGGTGAAATAAGACGGTGAAATAAGATGGTGAAATAAGACGGTGAATGGGTCTTAGATTGGACGACTAGAAAGTTGGGCGGTTTGAAAGTTGGACTGCTGGCAGTCGAGTCGTTCTGGAACCCAAGTTCGCAAAAGCTTTTTGCTAAAGTTTTTTGCTAAAGCTTTAATGTGCAGCCCAGACCTTCCCGATTGATTCGCCTCCGCTGATTTGTTTTTACCAACGCATCCTTGGGAAGCCCGTTCATTTGGGACTTAACCTTGGGAAGCGTGCCGATGGATCACCTGTTTGGCAAGCCAACCTACCTAGGATTGGCTTGAAATTAGAGAAAAAGCCGCTCCCTGATCGTTATTAAAATTGGACGTTCGACCCTTTGCCCAATTGAGTAACTTTGTTCGGATTGAAAACATGAACTCCGGTTCCATTTTCAATACTATTTCTGGAGAAAATTTATGGCTCAAGGGCCAGTTTCAAATACCGACTCAGATCCAACCACTCTCTCACACTTAGAGACCGAATTGAATGGTCGCCGCAAACGACGCGGAATTCCAGAAGGGTTGTGGATTCGTTGCCCAGGTTGCAAAGCAGCGGTCTTCCGTAAAGAAGCCGAAAAGCGTCTGGGTGTTTGCCCAGAATGCGAATACCACTTTTACGTTTCTGCGTTTCAAAGAATTGAACAGGTTCTTGATGCAGGCACATTTGAAGAATGGGACCACAGTCTACTGGCTGCGGACCCGTTAGAATTCAAAGATAAAAAACCATACCGTGATCGTTTGGTATCCGAACGTAAAATTACCGGAATGAATGATGCCATCTTGACCGGATGTGGCATGGTCCGGGCTCGCAGAGTTGCGATTGGGATTACGGATTCCGCGTTCATTATGGGAAGCATGGGTTCGGTTGTTGGAGAGAAACTGACGCGTTTGATCGAACGCGCTACGCAACAAAAATTGCCGTTGATCATTATCTCGGCTTCTGGGGGTGGTGCTCGGATGCACGAGGGCATTTTGTCTTTGATGCAAATGGCCAAAGTATCCGCAGCCTTAGCCCGATACGACCAAGCGGGTGGATTGTACATTTCGGTTTTGACCAATCCGACGATGGGTGGCGTCGCAGCCAGCTTCGCTTCACTTGGCGACGTCACGTTTGCCGAACCCAAAGCGTTGATCGGATTCGCGGGACCTAGAACCATCAAGGCAACGATTCGGATTGAATTGCCTGAAGGCTTTCAAACCAGTGAATTTCTGCTGGAACACGGATACGTTGACCGCATTGTACCTCGAGCCAAACTGAAAACGGAAATTGCAAGAACCATCGATTATTGTATGGCCTGGTAATTGTACCCCGCCTAAGAGCAAATCGCTTTTGACCGATTGGCGATGCTTGCCCATTGCACCTGCCCTATCCGTTAAGCTGAAACTGACAGATTATCTAACGAAAACTATTAAACGAACCGCTGCAGGCATTGCAGCGGTTCGTTTTCCTTTAGGCAAAGGCACCAAGGCTGGTCCGATGGACCAATCTGCAAAACTTCGATCCGGTGGCTCAGTTGGTTGAAACCGAAGATACTGTCCAAGAAGTAGTGGGTTACTGCGAATAAGCACCCAATACAACGAAAACTTGCCAACGACCTCAGTCATGCATATTTGCTGGAATCAGGCACATCTTCATGGCTGGTCTTCATGGTGGGGTAACTTTGGTGGGGTAACTTTGGTGGGGTAACTTTGGTGGGCAAAGACCGCGTGATCGATTACTTATACCAATGCGCAACACCGGGTAGAATTCAACGGCCACACGACAAGCCATTCTTGCACACAGAACATTCATTATTGATCGCGGCAATGCACACAAACATTTTAAGCAAGTTGACATCTCGGCTTCCAGCACTTGCACTGCAAGCGATCGGATGCCTAGCCTTACTTTGCAATATTGGTTGTGGTGATCCCACGACATCTCAAGCGACAAACATTCTTGGGACCGATCAATCGGTTTTCAAAGATGCTGATATCGAAACGCTAATCGTCAAGCGAAAAGACGATCTTGCCAATATTGCCGCTCAGTCTGAACTAGATTTATCACTGGTAACGCAACAGCATTTTGTCGTGGCTGTTTTCGAGGGCAAAAAGCTGAGGGATTACTTCAGTCAACGTGACCTCCAAATTGACACTGCTTTGTTGGAACCCAAACCGGCAGCAATTTCAATGCAGCAGCTAAAGCATGTTGTGCTCGCAGTAGATGACAGTATTTTGGCGGGCCTTGGTGGTGGGCAGGCGGAAAACAAGGGCTGGTTTGCGCAAGTTGATTTTTCACAATCGGTAGATCAGACCCAATGGAGTTCATGGTTGCTTGGCCCAACCGCTTCCAAATCAACCGTCGGCGGCGTTGATGTATGGTTGACCGGCGACAAGAGTATTTGCATCTACTGGCCCTCAGGAAATCGGGCAATCGTTTCACCAAAAGATGAAATCGAAAAGATCCAAACTAGGACAAAGAATTCAGCTTCAAGTATTCCTTCAGAACTGGCCCGAGAAGTCTTCCAAAATCGAAATCAACAACTGCTATTCGTCTCTTTGCGTGCTTCCCCGCTTCGCGAAACCGTAAATCAGATGGCTCAGATGGCGGCTACCTTTGGAGCGGTTGACGAACGAATGCAAATGACGATTGACGCTGCAAGCTCCTTAGAGAATGTCAACTTCCATGCTGACTTGGCTGGCGAACCGCTGGGCCAAATGACCGTCAACTTTTTGGATGCCACCGCTGCGAAGAGCATCCAGTCCTTGATCAACCAAGGCATCGATCAACTTGCTTCCCAAGACTTTCAAAATTCGCCTGAAAACGGGCGGGCCCAGCCGGGTGACCCCTCAAATCCCGCAGCAGAAATCTCGAAAGAATTGCGTCAACTCCTGATTGAAATCAGCAGCGACTTCAGCCAAGGCGGCGTCACGTCGATCCAAGACGGAAGTGAAGTCCAAGTCAATTTTGCCAGACCAAGTCGGTTTGATGAATTGATTGATCAATCGATCACAGGCTGGACCAAATCTCGAGGGCAACTTTATCGGATGCGTCAGTTTGGAGAAATTTCTGCTGCCATGCAAAAATTCCAACGAAAGTATGGTCGCTTGCCAGCCGCTTCAGCATCCCCGCTGGTCTACATGCCGATCGTCAAGAGTGCCCAACCCACCCCATCTGATTCCACATCAGCACCAGCAATTGGTGAAAAAAATGACGAGACAGACACTGCATCGAATCCAGCATTTAGCTGGAGGGTTGCGTTGTTGCCCGAACTTGGATTTCAAGAACTGTACGACCAGTTCGATTTCTCGCAGCCTTGGGACAGTGAAAATAATTTGAAGACGGCGTCTAAAATGCCGTCACTCTTCGATTCATCTTTTTTGCCTGCCACCGGTGAACAATTGTTGCTGGAAGGACCTGACGACTCGCAACCAGAATCTGACTTTCAATTGCTAACTGGTAAAATGGGCGCGATGGGTGAAGCCAACATAACTTCGGCCGATCAAGCAGTAGACGGGGCTGACCGAACGCTTTACTTGGCCCAAACCCCCAAGTTAAAAACAATTTGGACCAAGCCAGGCGGTTGGGACGTCGATCAAAAGCAAGACCTTTTGAACTGGCGACAAAGTGACGACAGGCCACTAATGATAACGATGTTATCAGGCCGAGTCCTGATGGTGCCAACCGACATATCTATCGATAGCATTCTTGCCTGGGTCACGGTGGACGGCGGGGAACGAACCAACCGAAGTGACATCAACAAAATGACCATTTTTCCACCCGTCGAAACAGAATAGATCCCGTGAACATCGCCACAACTTGGAAACTGCGGACCGTATCGATCGATCTGCGGGATAGCCCTATATGGATGGGCATCCTTAACGTCACACCTGATAGTTTTTCAGATGGTGGAAGATACTTTTCCGCGGACCAAACTGCCGTCGCCGCGATCGACCAAGGAATACGACTTCTGCGGGACGGTGCAACGATCATTGACATTGGTGGCGAGAGCACTCGGCCGTATTCCACACCCGTTTCCGCTGAAGAGGAATTGGACCGAGTCATCCCAGTGATCGAAGGCATTCTGTTGCGCAGACAAGCCATCATTTCAATCGATACCAGCAAGGCAGCGGTTGCCCAAGCGGCGATTGACGCAGGCGCGGAAATCATTAACGACGTGACCGGGCTAGAGGGTGATCCTTTGTCGCTAGAAGTTGCTTGTCGATCAAAAGCGGGGGTTTGTGCAATGCATATGCAGGGCAGTCCACAAACCATGCAAGACGCCCCGAATTACGGGAATGTCGTGGACGATATTTATGCTTACTTATTGAAGCGGAAACTTGCGTTGCTGGAGGCCGGAATTGAATCTGACCGAATTTGTCTCGATCCGGGAATAGGGTTTGGCAAAACACATCAGCACAATCTTGACCTAATCGCGGGGGTTTCACGCTTTCATGATCTTGGGTGCCCGATCTTGGCTGGGCATTCTCGCAAAGGCTTTATTGGCTCGGTGCAAAACGATAAAGAATGCGAACGAGACTCGGGGACCGCAGGGGTTAGCGCATTCCTCACCCAAAACAAGATTCAAGTGATTCGAGTTCATAACGTTGCTGCGAACAAACGAACGGTCGATCTGTTCAAGGCGGTCGGTGGAGCGACGGGTTCGGCGATTAGATTGCCGGCCCACTAAGCGAGCGGCAAGAGAAAACTTACCGCATTACGAGCACGAAATACGAACACGCCGCGCAAGCAAGCAAGCAAAGGAGGGCATTCTTCACTTGCTTGCGCAGCGTGTTGGTATTTTCATAGCTGGCGTTCGCCCTCGCGCGCGGCTTGAATCATTCGGTCAGAAGAAGGCGATTGTTTCCGTTCTTGACATGTACTCAAAGCCCCACCCTAGGGTTAGGGATCGTTCCCAGATTTCGGCTCTTGCCCAATGTTGGGTGGTCTAGGTCTGGGACGATACTTCTTAATCTCTTGGTTGGCCTTCGATAGTCCTTGCTGGTCGTTCGTCTTTTGATAAACCTCAATCAGCGACTGATAGTGCTTTTGCAAAAACGCTCGATTTGCACCCTTCATCGGTTCCTTCTCTTCAGCCACCAAGATTTCGGCAATCGACTGGTTCAATACGCCTACTGCTTGCCGATACAGTCGTTTTTCGACCAGCATACTGGATAGCCCTAACGACACATTTGCGTGTTCAAATCGATAGTAACGCAACATCGGTGTTGTTTGCACCAAGTAGCCCAACGATGCCCTGGCCTTGGATAGACAATCGATCGCGTCATCTCTTTCCTCTACATCTAGAAAACGTTTCGCCAATTCGACATGGACGTTAGAATTCAATTGATGAAACTCAATGTTCTGTGGATAAGCTTCGCTCAACGGTTCAATCAATTCACTGGCGATCGCCAAATAGTTATCCTGCACTTCCTTGGACTGTCCCAGCGGCAAGGTGTACGTCAATGCCAAGGTAAAGGTGAAATGAGGATTCTCGGGAAAATCGCTTCGCAGTTGCTCTAGATCTTTGATTGCATTATCGATCAACAACTTAATTTCATCAGCGTCCTGCGTTGGGTCCAATAAAACGGCTTTACCTCGATAACTTTTTGCCCGCACCAAACGCACTTGAGCGTCCTCAGGGTTCTGCAATAACAATTCATCCGTGATCCGAATCGCTTGCTGCAGCATCTGTCGATTTCGATTATTCCCAGTTCGTTTTCGTCGGTCGACCATTCGGTTAGACAAGGTCCTAACCATCGAATTTCGAGTGTTCCTTAATCCAAAATAGTCTTCACTTAATGAGGTTGGGATCGCCTGCATTTCGCGATTCACACCCGTCTCGACCGAGCACAACAAGTTCAAAGTCTTCGCTGCCTCAAGCTTCAAAGCCTTATTGTCTGAGAGACGATGACCTTGCAAGTTCTGCATCGCCAACCGGTGCATCGACGTCGCCGCCGCTTGCTCGCCATTGCCACGCAGCGCTTGCCCGGCTTCGTTGTAGGTCTGCACCAAGGCCAAAATTGCAGATTCAAGCTCGGGTGTTTGCGAAACAATGGAGTCATAAAGTTCACAAGCTTGCTTGTAGGACTCGATCGCCTGCGGCATGTTTCCTGTCAAATGGTAGGTATTGGCAACGCGGCGGTTGGCCCTGGCACTTTGCAATTTTAGTTCTAGAGAATCCGCATTTTGCGATGCAATCTGCTGATAAAAGGACAACATTCGCTTCAAAAATTCAGCGTCATCTTCGGTGATTGCGGTTTGCACACCCGCCAACTCACTCAGCCCATCGATGTCCAAATCCAACGTCTTTTCAGAAGACCGGTTGTGGTTCTGATTGCGACTGGGAGAAATCAATTGCAAGAACATTGCATCAAATGCTTCAAAGCTGACTTTCAGATTGGCTTCGGCGCGTTGAAATTCATTTTGAATTCTATCTTCGCTTTCAACCGCCAATTGGCGAGCACGCTCGGTCTCCTGTTGCTGCCAAGTTAACGCCTGATGCTGAACACTCAAGTCGTGATATGCGGCTTGCGTGTACGCGTAACCAAGCGAAGCGGTTAAAGCCACCAACATCAGAAGAAACAACGAAGTGCACGCAAGCCACGCCGACATCGGATTCCGCCGTGCCCACCTTCTTGCGAACTCCAACGCAGAGGGACGTCGCGCAGAGATTGGCCGATCATCGAGTAGACAACGAAGATCCTCACGAAATTCCGCTGCAGTTTGATAGCGATCTGAAGGCTCACGAGCGATTGCTTTCTCAATAACGATATTCAAATCGCGGCTGACTTGGCGATTCAGCGATGCCGCCGCCACTGGGCGAACCGTGGTGATTTGGCGAAGCAACCCAGCGGTCGTAGTATCAAAAAAAGCTGGCTGCAATGTGACCATCTCGTACAAGGTTAAACCAAGACAGTAAACTTCACTTCGAATATCGTAGCGGCCCTCCAACGTTTCAGGTGCCATGTACTGGGGCGTACCAATTATCTCGCCTGTCTTGGTAAGCCCATCGTCATCCAGTCGTTTAGCGAGTCCAAAATCAGCCAATCGCACATTACCAACATCATCAGAAAGTAAATTGGCCGGTTTGATATCGCGATGCAGAATACTTTGACGGTGCGAATAATCCATTGCGTCAGCAATGCCTTCAACAACCGACAAACTCCAAGATATATGATCTTTGGGGGCCGGCACGAAATCGAATGCGGAAACCAAGTCACGGGTGTAGTATAAATCAGTGGACACTTGGGAAGCATCCATCGTAGACAGCCCAGGGTCCACTTGCGTCACTCCAGGTTCAGCAGGTATGCCGACTGAATCAACCTGAGTCACTGCAGGATCCACCTTGGTTTTTTCCTGCCGCCTGGATGCGGTATATGTGGAATTCTTCGAATCTATTTTGGAATTCACCAAGTGATCAATAATCTGTTTCACACTTAAACCGTTGACATACTCCATTACGTAATAGTGGTGGCCATCTGCGAAACCAACACCAAAAACACTCACAATGTTCGTATGATGCAACCTAGCAGCCGCCTGAGATTCCAGTCGAAAACGCTCAATCAATTTTTCATTGTCGACCGAACGATTGGGCAAGACTTTGATCGCAACTTGCCGCCCCAATGACTGATGAATTGCCTCGAACACAATTCCCATACCGCCACGGCCAATTTCGCGGATAATCTTGTAATCGCCAAGCTGGCGGATCTCCAAAGTGGCTTCCAACCTTCGATTGAGTGAACTTTCGGTAAGTGGCTGGGACTTCAATTGCTCGATCATCGCGACCGATGACAACAATTCGCGAATCTCTTTGGCATGCGTCTGATAGCGATGTTGATAGTCAACAATTCGCGGCTGCCGCCCATGACGTAGCTCATTGGTGAATTCTTCCACCACCGCCTCGAGCAAGGCTTCGGTTTCGCTTTCAGCATTCTCTTCAAATTCGTGATTCATCCCATCGAACCTTGCAAACAGTTGGACCAAGTGTTCACTTTCATGGTCCTAACTAAAGATTTCTGCAGTACAAAAAATACCTGATCGCAAACGGGAGATCGGCACTATTCTACCTGATCAAAGGTTCCTGCTTGTTGGCAAATTTCACGCAATCGCTTCAGGGCGCGAAGATAACGTTTACTGGCAGCCGCCGTGGTAATCTGCAGAACTTCTGCCGTCTCTTCGTTATTCAGCTCCTCAAAGTGCCGCAGCGCGATAACCTCTCGATCCACTTCATTCATATTCCCCAGTGTTTGCTCCAACCAGGCGACTTGCTCGGCCCGGCGAAACAGCTGGCTGGGAGAAGTCATGTCCGCTGCTAAACGAGCCGCCAAGGCAACCGAAGTTTGGCCCGCATCGACATGACCAAGCATAGAAACCTCCCGACGCACATCTCGCTTTTCCGCATTGAAGTGCATTCGATGAAGTTCAATCAATTGTTGCTGAACTTCCAGCCGCAACCACACAAAAAAGGGCATCGCCGGTTGAGCCAAATAATGATCGATCCGTTTGGACGCGCGAACGAAAGTCTCTTGAATCACATCCGACTGCGAGATTCGACCTGCTAAACGCGCATCCAATCGGAATCCAACGATTCGCGACAGTCGCTGACGGACCATCTCAAAAAAGATCGCCAGCGCTTGTTCGCGGTCTCGCTGTAGTGCAGACACAATGTGATTCTGATCTGGCAGACTATTTTCCATAGCTTTCACCTTGGCAACGGCCAACTGATGGGCCTCGATCGAAAGTCTCTTCAAATTGGGTAAACCCCAATTTTCTTCCTCGGGTCCGCTGGCGCGAAAATCTAACGGTTTTCCTACCATTAATGAGCCAATTGTAACGCCAAACGCCGGACAAACCCGCACTCACAAAGAACCTAAACCCTTGCGACATAACAACTTACATTGATAACACGGGGATTTATCCTGGAGTCAAACTAATTTTTGCAAGTTTCTGGGTCCGCATGGGGCAAAAAAATCGTGTACTCTTCAGGGCAGAAACCGATCCATTGAAAAACTAGCGAGCGTGAGGCTCGTTAATGCTTCACTTCGTTTGCCGACCGCATTCAAACGGATGCCAGAACCGAGGAACTATTATGAGATTCATTCTAACCTTAGTTGCAATCGCTGCCTTTTTGCTTTTGCTTTGCCCACAAGACCTACAGGCTCAGGCAAGAAAGAGCACCGAACGTGAACGTGCGAGAATGACCGACAAGGCGGCAGAAAAGGATGGCAAACAGGCCAAGCCTAAGGCTGTGACTGGAAGCAAAGCATCCACCAAGGGGAAACCAACTGCCCAATCGCTTCAGGAATCCAAGCGTGGTCAAAATCTACCCGTAACTGACGACGCTAAGGACGGCAGCAAACGCCCCGGCTCACCCAATCAAGCAACCAATCCAAATGGTAAAAACAAACAAAATACACCTGCAAACTTGATTGCGAACATGCAGCGAATGCTGATCGCAGCGGATCAAAATAAAGACGGGAAGATCTCGAAAACAGAAGCACCCGATCGGCTTAAAGCACGTTTTGAACAACTTGATTCCAATTCTGACGGGCAATTAGAGAAGTCGGAATTCGCGACCATGTTCCGAAAGATGGCCGAACGCCAGCAAGAGAATGGCGGCAAAAACCAAGAGGCTCAGAAGAAGAGGCTGCAAGAGGCAAAAAACCGCAACCAGATGGCCAAAGACACTTCGCCCGTGAAGCCAATTCGACCCGGGACGCGAAAGTAGGCCATCGAACACTTCCGTGGCAGGTTCGCCTTGAAGTGAAAATTTCAGTGCCTGTTCCCGCCCGTGTTTTTGTATCAAAGATACCTCAATAGAAACGATGTCTACAAACGGCCTCGATTTCTGCAAACGGCATTATTCCTGCAAACGGCGTTATTTCTGCAAACGGCATTATTTTGCAGCCTTACCGCGAAAGACAAAGAACCTAGCGATGATCGACCTAAACCCACAATTCGACTTGATTCCGCATGTTCAACAGGCCACGGGCTCAAACCGTTGCAACTTAGTTCGTATCGCGACGATTGCCGCTTTTTCGCTGTTGTTTTGCTGCGTGCCCCAAGACGCTGTGCACGCACAACAAACAAAGTACACCGCCGAACAACTGAAATTTTTCGAAACAAAAATCCGTCCCGTCTTGGTCACCGAATGTTACCGATGCCATTCGCCGCAAGCAGGAAAAGTGGAAGGTGGGCTTCGCGTCGATACAGCGCAGTCACTACGTCTGGGTGGTGATTCTGGACCGGCAATCGACCTGAACGATATGGACGACGGAACATTGTGGCAGGCGATCAATTACGATGGCCTTGAAATGCCACCCAATAAGAAACTACCCAGCCATGTTATTGACGACTTTCAAGTTTGGTTAGAAGCGGGTGCCGCAGATCCTCGCAAGTTAGAAATGGATCAGGCGCCTAACACGGTGACAGCCAAAGATATTGAAGATGGACGTAAATTTTGGTCCTTCAGTCCTGTACAGGCTGCCAAGGCCCCAATCACAACTTCCACTTGGCCCAAAACAGGCATCGACCAATTCATTGTCGACACTTGGCAAAAGAACCAACTACCTGAGCCCAACGATACCGACAGCTACACGCTACTGCGGCGACTGTGTTTTGACCTACTGGGAGTTCCCCCCACTACACAACAAGTGGATTGGTTCCAAGATCTTTGGGCCAAGGATCAAGAGTCTGCGATCAGTCAGGCAGTTGACCGCATGTTGGCCAGTCCCAAATTTGGCGAACGTTGGGGACGACACTGGTTGGACATCGCTCGGTATGCCGAAAGCACAGGTCACGAAGTCAATGTCACGTTCCCACAAGCTTGGCGATACCGGGACTATGTGATCGATTCATTCAACAACGACAAACCTTATGATCGTTTTTTGAAAGAACAGTTAGTTGGCGATTTGTTACCTGCGAATACAGACCAGCAGTGGAGTGAAAATCTGATCGCAACCGGTTTCTTGGCCTTAGGACCCAAGACTTTGAATCAACGATCCGCACGTCAGTTTTCTGCCGACTTGGTGGATGAACAAATTGATGTGACCACTCGATCGATCCTGGGGGTTTCGGTTGCCTGTGCTCGGTGTCACGACCATAAATTCGAGGCCATCACGCAAAAAGATTATTACGCGTTGGCCGGCATTTTCGGGAACATGGAAACCTATTTTGGCGGAACTATTACTCAACAAAATCGAAATATAAGCCGCTTGATCGAACTACCGATCCGGGACACAAACGATTTTGACAGAGGCATGACCCCCGAACAAATTGCCGCGGTGAAATCCGAAATCCAGCGAATTAAGACTGAACTAACAGATCTTCGGCGTCAACAGGCGCAAGCGAGAAGAGAGGCTGGAAAGTCGCCTGCCACTGCCACCAACCCGCAAGAGATTCAAAGAATGGTTGTTCAGCAGACAACGGTGTTAGGCGGACTACAGGCGCAACTGGACACCCTGGGCGAAGACGGGCAGGTATTGACCTTGTGCATGGGCGTTCAGCCAAAAGAAAATCTGAACGATGCCCCATTGTTAGCACGCGGCGAAGTTGATCAACCTGGTGATAAGGTACCACGCGGCTTCGTACAGGTGTTGGCAAGAAATCCTCCTAAAATCTCCAATGATTCTAGTGGTCGCCTGGAATTTGCAAATTGGGTCGCAGATCCATCCAATCCTTTGACCGCCCGAGTCATGGCTAATCGGATTTGGGCCAAACTGATCGGCGACGGAATTGTACGAACAACAGAAGATTTTGGCGTGACAGGTACTCCGCCAACGCATCCTGAACTATTGGATCACTTGGCCAAGCAATTTGTAAACTCGAAGTGGTCGGTAAAATCACTAATCCGTGAAATCGTGACTTCTCGCATTTATCGAATCAGTTCAGATTACAACCAATTGGCCGCAGACAAAGATCCTGAAAATTATTTGCTATGGCGATTGAACCCGCGTCGAGTGGAAGCAGAATCACTAAGAGATTCGGTCTTGTTGGTCAGCGGGCAACTGGACAACGATCGCCCACGGGCTTCCATTGTCGCCGAAGCTGGGCCAAGCATTGTAGGGCGTGGCCAACCGATCAATGCGACAGTACTTAGGTTGCTTGCCCAACGCAATGCAAACGAAACTTCAATGTCGACTCAAGACAATGGCAACATGAGTCAAATGGCACCAGCGATGCGTCAAAGACTTACACGGTCCAACGCACCCCAACCAGTAATCGTCAATGAAGCAACCATCAATCAAAACACCAATTTCCGATCGGTTTACCTTCCAATTTTGCGAGATTCACTGCCCCGAATTTTGGATCTTTTCGATGCCGCTGAACCAAGCATGGTGATCGGTGTTCGCGAAGAGTCCAACACGGCAACTCAAGCCTTATTCATGATGAACAACAGCTTCATGATGGAAAATGCGTTGGCAATGGCCAAACAGGCAACCGAGTCGCATTCGGCGGTTGAAACGCAGATTTCAATGATCTACAAATCGGCTTATAGCCGACCCGCAAGCTCTGAAGAAGTTCAGATGGCGAAGTCATTCATCCAAGAGATGGCCAATGATTTCGCTAGTCAACTATCCACAGAAAGAGCCAAAACAGACGAGGCTAAGAAGAATGCTCGGAATCGAAGAGCGAACAACCGAACCTCAGCGGCTACGGTTCAAGACGGTTTGCTTGACCAGCAATCTCAGCTGAAGGCTCTTGGAGTATTTTGTCAATCGGTACTTGCTTCGGCAGAATTCCGTTACCGCAACTAGGACTGGCCAATCAATGGTCCAGCCACGAGCAACCCACCGATTTTCCCTTTCGAATATTCAATCACCAAACAGCTCAGGGAACTAAAGTATGAATACGAATTTTCCACAGCCAACGGGCGTCGGGGCAGGATTCAGTCGGCGCAGTCTATTACAATCAGTCTCAGCGGGCTTTGGCTTTTTGGCTTTTGCTGGGCTTAGTACGATGCAAAATCAATTGGAAGCCAATTCACGGTATCGTACGAAGCCAGACCAGGAGAATCCACTTTCGCCCAAGCAACCGCATTTCCCGGCGAAAGCCAAGCGTGTGATTTTCTTAAGCATGCAAGGAGCACCATCTCACGTTGACACGTTCGACTATAAACCAGCCCTAACCAAAGACACCGGAAAAGGCGGAAAATTTGGCGGAACGCTCTTAAAGTCTCCGTTCCAATTTTCGCAACACGGTGAAAATGGACTTTGGATTTCCGAATTGTTCCCCAACTTGGCAAAGCAGGCAGACAAGTTGTGTTTGCTGCGTGGAATGCATTCAGATTCGCCCAACCACCCAACTGCCCAAACATTGATGCATACGGGCAACTTCCAGTTCGTCAGGCCTTCTATTGGTGCTTGGACCCTTTACGGATTGGGGACCGAAAATTCTAGCTTGCCGGGATTTGTTTCGTTGAATCCACCCAACGGCAATAGTTCCTTTTATCGCAGTGCTTTTTTGCCAGCCGTCTATCAAGGCACGAAAATTAGAACCGGAAATGGCGGAAATAATCGCCGCAACCAAGGCGGCAGTAACGCCGGCGGGCTTCCCGATATGGGCAATTCGGTTTTGTCCAAGGACCAACAGCGAAAGCAATTGGACTTCATCCAATCTCTTAATCGAAACCAAAAGCAAAAGAATCATAACCATCCAGGAATTGATGGGGTGATTGAATCATACGAACTGGCATTCCGGATGCAGGATTCGATGCCAGAATTGATGGACATTAGCGACGAAAGTCAAGAGACCTTGCAAATGTACGGCGCCGATTCAGGACCAACCGCGAACTTTGGCAGGCAGTGTCTGTTGGCAAGAAAGTTTGTCGAAGCTGGCGTTCGCTTTATCGAAGTATCGCATGGCAACTGGGACCACCATAATAACATCCAAACCCAATTACCCACCCAATGCGAACAGATCGACCAACCGATCGCAGCCCTACTCCAGGACTTGGCCCAGCGTGGCTTGCTTGAGGAAACACTGGTGGTTTGGGGCGGTGAATTCGGACGAACCCCAAGTTCTCGGAACGGTTCAGGACGTGATCATAACAATCGAGGCTACACGACTTGGATGGCAGGTGGTGGTGTCAAAGGCGGTTTCAGCTACGGTTCAACCGACGAACACGGCTTCCAAGCGGTGGAAGACAAAATCGGTACCCACGATTGGCACGCGACCATGCTGCATCTTTTGGGGCTGGACCATACTCGCTTAACCTATCGTTACGCCGGGCGTGATTTCCGCCTGACCGATGTTTCGGGCGACGTGGCCAAAGCGATTATTTCGTAGAAACGATTTCAAATCGGTTGCCTGGATCTTTTTAGCCAAGTTCATCGAAATAGTCGGCTTAGCTATTTCGATTGACTTGGCTATTTTTTCGACTCACACAAACACAATCTCGGCCGGCACAATCTCGGCCGGCACAATCTCGGCCGGCACAATCTCGGCCGGCACAATCTCGGCCGGCACAATCTCGGCCGGCACAATCTCGGCCGGCTGTCACTGCTGCACCTGCCCCTGAGCTTCCTTTAACAAAGCCAGGTATCCTGGATGTGCGGAATCTAGGCGAAGCAGTTTCTGGCAAAGCTGAATTACTTTTTCTGGCTCTTGACCTGCCTTGTAGAATGTGGCCAAGGCCAGAAGATATGCAGCGGTGTTGGGAACCTTCTGGTTTGCGATCAGCAAATGCGTTTTCGCTTTCTCAATATCGCCTCGCAAGTAAGACGCCATGGCGAACCGATAGTGGACATCCCCGGCCGTTGGTAAATCACCCGACCTCTGCACTTCGGTGTTCAGCAGTTGAAAATCTTGCTCGCGAAATTCTGCAGCTTGCAAAGCTTGTTGGTCCAACGTAACTCGGAGTTCCTTCAGTTGCGATTGCATCGTTGCCGCCGGCACTCCGTTTCCATTTTGACGGAAACGTTGCAAAGCCGTTTGCAATTCCTGTTCGATGAGAACGGCCAAATTGGTGCGCGCCCCATACGAATTAGGCTGATGCTTGATTGCCAGTTGATAATACTCTTTGGCACGTTCAATCTGACCTAAGGTTTGATAGATGTCCGCGACGGCCGCAAGCTCTTCGTTGAGCAAGTGAACGCTCAGCAATTCGTTTAACGACTTCTCAAAATTCCGTGCCTCGGCACCCAAGCCTTCGTCGCGAATTTCCGCGGGAAGATTTGTCACCAGCAAAGCGGCCTGAGTTCGGACCAACCGAATCTTGTGGTTCAGCAAGGGAACGACATAACCCACTAATTGCTGAATTTGCGCGCGGCACTGGTCAGGCGAAGCCCCGTAAGACATAAACTCTAACCAGCGGTTGATTTCACTATCAAGCCGCTGAATCGCGAAAAACACGACCTCAGCATCATCATCTTCCAACAGGTCAATCGAAGTCTGCAACGACTTGCCGTCTCGCCACGCCACCATCTCACTCAGTGACGTGACTCGATACATCGGAGAAGCCGTAACATCGGTCGCTATCTTTATCAGTCTACCTTTAGCTTGCTTGGCTTCTGCACCCGCTTGCAATGGATCGATCGTGCGAACCGCATGCAGGATTTCGCCAAAGTGTTGGTCGGTGATTGGTTTTCCGCGTAATGCTCTCCATTGACCCACCACTTGATCAGCCCAAGCGTCGACACGACTGATCTCTTGCTGAACCTCTTGGTTGCCTGAGTCGGCTAGTTTCTGCCAATCTTGATAGTGCACTAACTGGGAGCGTACCGGTTGCGCAACGTTCTTCAACTCCAGGTGGCAGCCAGTACAAGCATTGGGCACCCCCAAGGCGACACTTAGATCAGGGCGGGGCACGCGGATACTGTGATCTCGCCTTGGATCAACTTCCATGTAATATCGATGAGGCATGTGGCAATCAACACACTTACTACCTTCACCCAACATCTTGTGACCATGGTGTTGCACCGAATCAAACACTCCGGCCGGATGAGCGTGGCAGGAAGTGCACAATTGATTGTCTTGGTAATAGGTTTTTCCCGAGTGCGGATCGTGGCAATCAGTGCAGCGAATCCCTTTAGAGTGCATCTTGCTTTGGATGAACGAACCATAAACGTAATCTTCATCCTTGATCTGTCCATCAACAAAGTACGTCTCTGGTCGCATCGGTTCATAGATCAAGTGATCGTGAACCTCGCGCGTCTGATGAAAATCTTCATTCAACTGTCGTCTTCGGCTGTGACATCCCGCACAAGTATCTATTTGCTGCTTCGCTGACGCCGACTTTAATGCAAAGATTCCTTTGCCATGATTCGGGTCCCAGGAAAACCAACGTTTCTGAGCGATCGAAACATGCAAGCTGGCTGGTCCATGACACGCTTCACACGAAACGTCCACCTCCGCAAAGGTGGTGGCAAAACGATTTCCAAGCGGGTCAAAATTTTTCTCTAGATTCGTACTGTGGCAAGCAGCACAACTGGTATTCCAACGCTGCGTCACCCCGGTCCAGTGTAAAGGATCGCCAGGCTCCATTTTCTCTGGCACGTCTTCTGGACGCAAATAGTACCAACGCTTGTTATCAACGTCCCAGCACAAACGCAACACTTGCAAGGCCGACAAGCCCTCACCCGCCAGGGGCGATAAAACATCCTCTTGGTTCCGCCTTGAATTCACACTTGGCGGTGGCAAATCGTTTACGATTCGAACCATGTATTGTTGCAACGGATGATAGGCCAGCACGAACAACACTTCGAATTCCGCCAAACGACCATCAACTCCTTCGGTCCGAACTTTATATTTTTCACCATCACGATAAAAGCGACTGGTCAGTCCGTCATGTTGCAGCGTCTGATTATCAAAATTCGCTAAAACCGATTCCTGGTTCGCTGGGGCCAATGCTTGATGATGGTGAGACAATGTGAAGGAATCATGCTGCTGCTGATGACATGCGGTACAAGATTGTCGCCCCACATAAGAAGCAACCGCCACCGCAGGCACTTTGGGTGAACGATCCATCCAAATGATGAATGTCAACGCAAGCACAATGCACACCATCATACTGACCAGCAAGTGCATTCGAGAAAAGCCAGCACGTTGCCAGTCTTGTTCAGTCATGCCATCTAAACCCAGTTCAGAACTACATTGGCTTTGAGAAACGTTTGGCATGAAACAGGCTTCAGAGTTTTTCAATTCAGATGGAACAATTCGCTAACAAGATGCCTGCCTAAATGTGGGCTTGGCAGTTAGCTTCAAAAAAACTGGGATCGTGGCGGCCGCAGAAAAAGAGATTACAACAAACAGGCGTCCCGATTTCCAACTTACGAATTACGTATTGGCTTTGTTATTGGACAACTTGGCCCCCAATGAAACCAGGGGAACTTTCTTTAACGCAACAGCTCCCTGCGAATTATTTGAGCAACTACCGCAGCCTGTCCCGCTACCACAAGAACCACCGCCCGCCGCACCAGAGCCCATTGCTGACCCTGTAGCAGAAAAATGGCCACTCCACAGACGCGCCAAATAAACGGCGGCCCAAAGCATCGTAGCGAACGTCAAGATGACTTGTAACCAATCAAACATTCAACAAAACCTTTGCCGGTCAAACCGCCCTCAATAAACCCCGCCCTCAATAAATCCCGTTGGCAAGCAACGGCCTTTGGTGACTGCAGCCAAACGTGTCTTGAAATCTTCAGCCCCTTCGTTCACAACCTAAAAGCAGCCGAAGGTAATGGCAAACGATTGTCCCCTAGTTCTATTGTAGATCAGATACTCACGAATCGGCAACCAGATTCTCTTCCTAAAGGCGTAACTTGCATGCAATAGACGCCTACAGTTAGTAGTCTGCCGCTAAAGGCCCAGCCAAGTTCTCAGGGCGGCGACCTCCTTCGAAATGCCCGCCGCCAGCGATTCTGCGTGCATGTCGTCAGGCAGTACATTCCATGCGTAAGTTTCGACCTCCCAATGATGAGGCGTTACGCCCGTTTTTTCCACCGCTTGGATAAAATCAAAAATATGCTGTTGCGTCGTGCCAAGCTCACCAGCCGATGCTTCACAAATGGGCACGTGAAAATGAACTACCCAGCGGCCCTTTTTCTCGACGGTAGAATCGGCTAGAGCGATCGGCAGATCTTCGAAGAACTTGGGGGGCTGATCCTTCAGATACACGGATGTTTGGTGCAAATAGCGAGGTTCAGCGAACGAAGATAAACGATGGACCGCAGCCACTTGCTGTTGACTATCCAGCGAATCAAAATCCACCTCAATGGCACTGGAGACCTGAACCTTCCCCACACCAATGCCACTCGCTTTAAGTGCGTTCAAGTTCGCCTCGGGGTCTTCATTCATCACTGCGGCGTGACAAATGTCGTAACAAACCGATAAGTGGCGCTGGACTCGCGATCGCTGCTGTTGATCACCCACAAGTAAGTGATCATTGAAGAATTTGATTAAACTTGGCATATCACCCAGCACGCAACCAGGTTCGGGCTCAATGCACACTTCGATGCGATAGCCGGTCGCAGCTTCATGTAATGACAAGCAATCGACAAGGCGTAGAAACTGAGAAGCGGCTTGAACGACAACTTGTGAATCATCTTCCGATGGCCAACCGATCGGCAACGTCGAAATGGTTCCATGAGTGATGCCGCATCCGCTGTGCTGCAGCAAACAAGTTAGCAACATCGCTAGATTCTTTGTGTAATCAAATCGAGCGTCTTCCGACCACTTTGGCAAATAAACGGCATGCTTGACCACATCTTGATGAAAGTCACCAAAAGGAAAACCATTCACCGTGTAGGGAACTAGTTTTCGCTGTGACAACCAATGCGCAAAACGCTCCATCTGATCCGTGTCTTCAACCAATTGGTTCGTCGTTTTCTGCGACAGCCAAAGGCCGATGCCCATCGTGGGCTGGCCAAGGGTCGCTTGCACCTGTGTTGCGTGCGTATCCAACTGGACCTGAGTCGTCAGCAGATCTTTCCCAGCATGAACATTGGTACAATAACCAATCGGTGAATTCACATCGATCCCAGCAACGACCATAAAAACATTCCTTCCAAGCCCCCTCAAGGGTTTAAATTTCAAGGTCCATACAGAGACCTTGGCTACCCAGGAGCATTAGGCACGAACTTGATAAGGCTTTGCGGCTTTGGTGATCGCCAGCACTTCGTCCAACACTTTACCGTTGGTCGCCAAACCTTCGTTGTTGTAAATCGTCGATTCGCCGTTCCAGTCGGTAAACGTTCCACCAGACTCGGTCAAAATTGGCTGAACCGCCGCTGCATCCCAGACACTCATGATCGGGTCAATCATCACTTCGACCCGCCCCGTCGCAACCAACAAATAGCCGTAACAATCGCCCCAATTTCGGGAAACGTAAACCCGCTTATCCAATTCCATCAAGGTCGCAAGTTCATCACGCTGCTGAAAGGTTCGCGGTTCGGCCGCTGCCAAAATACTATTGGCTAAAGAATCGACACACGACACCTTGGCGCGAATCGGCAGTGCCTGATCCCCATTTTTTACTGCCGATTCGGAAACATGGCAGTGTTGCACATGGGCGTCCTTAATGTGCCATGCACCTTGGCCTTCACACGCATAAATCCCTTCTCCAATCGCGGGGATCGCAACAGCGCCTGCAATGCAGCGGCCCTCCCATTCCAACCCCAACATCGTGCCATAAAGCGGAACGCCTCCGATAAACGCCTTGGTTCCATCGATCGGGTCCATGATCCATCGGTAGCCGCTAGTGCCGTCAATGCTACCGAATTCTTCACCTAGCACGCTATCTTCTGGAAACATCTGCTGGATGATCCCACGCATCAGTTGTTCGGTTTCGCGATCAGCAACGGTTACCGGTGATTTATCACTCTTACGCTCGTAACCAATATCTTCGCGTTGAAAATACTTCAATGTATTCTTTCCACCTGCCCACGTAACTTCCCAAATTTTTTCCCAGCGACGAAGCAACTCTGCGTCCATAATCGGCCAACAATTTCTACAAACAAAAGGGAATACTAACAGGTGAAAAACAAGCCCAGGCACACGATCATGTGAAGGCAAACACACGGCTAACAGCTATTTGCGACAAAGCAACTTTCCAGTCGGGCAACTGGCTAGACTTCAGCATGACTCAACCAGCCCAACGCGACCCAACCAAGCTAGTTGGCGTCACCATCGGAAGCATTAGCCGGTGCATCGACTTGTTCTGGCGGAATTGGTGCAAAAAACAGATTTTGAACCATCATCACACCAACGCCACAAACTAACAAAGCGTCGGCAATGTTAAAATTAGGCCATGGGTCAAAAAACGGCACACCCTGGATTCGAAAATGAATCCAATCTCGCACCTGATAATGATAGACTTCAGGCGTTCTCAATTCGTGCCACAAACCCATTCGGTCATATAAATTGCCCAAGATGCCGGCGGTGATCATGGCCAAGCACAGCAACAGAATACGGTCCCGCCAAGCTCCGTACAGGAACAACCAACTTACCACCGCTAACAGCGCCATTAGGCTTAGAACAATGAAAACCGACTGGTAGCCCTGCATCATGCCAAACAGAGCACCACCGTTGGTCGAAGTTTGAAAGCCCAGCATGCCATCGATCAACCAGTGCGGTTCACTTGAAGGCTGCCAAGTATTGGGATGCTGATAGTACGGCCAATAGGCGGCAAAAACTACTGTCTTACTGATCAAATCCGCTGCCAGCCCAACGGTCGCGACCATCACAAACCAAAAAATTGCAGTACCAAGGCTGGGCTGTTTTGAGCTCACCGTTCTGTGCTTCCATTCCAAATGCGGTCGAAAAAATCGATGGTTCGAATCATGGCTCCGCTTCCAACGACTCGTTCAAAGCCGTCCAGCCCAATCCACCAAGTAGACCCATCCCCAATCGGCATGGATCGTTTTACCCTCTACGTTCCCATCCCATTAGAATTGATAAAACCGCTCATCCGCAAGACGATGGGTTTTGTGACGGCGAAACTTACGGTGCCCGAAACTCTCGTCCGCGGCACTTTTGCCAAACTGCCTAGGCACGCTAACTGCCAAAGTGCATTCTGACTCCCGGTAATGAAGTGGCTTTTGGCAACAGAACTGGCAGCATGAACTGACAGCATATGCCAGGAGATCGTGCACAATGGGGAACCACCACAAGACCCTTGGGCTGCGATCACTGCGGTTTCCAGGTAAAGAACCTGCCCATAACGCCAAAAAGATCTCACCAGCGAAAAACCTGCCAAGTTCAAGCACCCAGCCAAAAAGCCGTAAGCAATCTCACGAAGCCTCACGCAATTTCACGAAGCCTCACGCAATTTCACGAAGCCTCATCAAGCGAATAATAGCCAATCTAGTGAGCGTCTGGCAGCGTGTTGACCAAGAGTAATCTTGCTGCCCACGTAGTCGGTTTGGCTCATCAAACGCAGTCCAAGGACTACTCTTCCAATTCGCTGGCGCACTTGATGCAGTAAGGGGTGTAAGGCAACACTTTCAATCGCGTCTTCGTGATTTTGCCATCGCACACGGTACACAGTCCGAATGAACCGTCTTCGATTCGTTCCAATGCGTCTTCAATCAACTGCAACGCTACATATTCGTTGTCCATCAAACGAAGCGTGTTGTCCTGGTTGTAAGTATCACTTGCAGCGTCGGCGATATGGCTGGGAATCGTCGAATTCGCCGTTCCCAAACCCGATTCGTTCAAAGCCGAATCCGCCAATCCTGAAACGTCGCCTTGAACCCTGGCTCGAAGAACCAGCAAGATTTCCTTGTACTGCTTTAACTCTATCTTAGGCATCTTCACGATCGGGCCTCTGTTCCGTTAAGAGCTAGAACTGAATTCTCACGACATAAAATCTTGTCCAAAATTCAGTTCGGCCAGTCACTACTACACTGCAACAAACGCTGGCACTATTCCAGTCGTTCCTTGGCTAATCCAATTTCAAAGCGACGTAGCTTACCCCCCCTAGACACCGGAAACCAGTAGCCGAGTATTCGATTCGCTCCGATTCCACACCAGAAGTGGCATCTGTTACAAAACTGTGCCTAACGGCCGGCGAAAAACACAACATAAACCCTTGAAATGAAATGACTTACAGCCAAACCGATCTCCGCTTTGCTAAGATATAGTTTTGGCGAAGATATTCGCCTGCAGCCATTCAACTTGGGCCAAATGGTGATAACCGTGCCAAGTTGACAGAGAGAGCGCATGATCCAACGTCAATTCCTCACCATGTTCAGGATGCACCATTACTCGGGCAAAGTCCTCGCCCGGCATGTAGCTGGCCAATTCAAACCAGCGAGCATTCACGCCGCGAATGATTGCCAGTGATGCATTCAGGTCCGGCAGAAACGCGTCAGCCAATTCAGCCCAGTCAGCTTGATCGTATGGCACAACCGTGGGACGCAATGTCGTCAACGCCTGCTTAAAACGCAGGAACCAGTTCATTTGTGCATCGGCAAGGTGGTTGACGATTTGAATGACGGTCCATTTCCGATAAGTTTGCTCCTTCTGAAGCGGGCTTAGATCCGCGATTGCTGCTTCCAACTTTGCTGAAAAAGCCTTCAACTGCCCTAATAACTCAGCGCGACGTTGATCAGAAAGCCTTGCTTCTTTTTGATATTCACCGAAGGGAAATTCCGGGTTTGCAAAAGATTCAGTCATTTTCGCCTCGATCGTGAACTGTTTTGAATGGAACCTTGGGGCAATCGATCCTTCGAAAACCTAGGCGTAAATTACTCCGCAACGATTCGCTTTTGCGTTCGCCCGCAGCACCAAACTGGGCCATTTCGGGCTCAGTAAAGAACGGGCAAGCTTCGACTGAATCTCTTTCAAGATTACCTTGCATGCATTTGCCTGAACCCGTTCGCCGGAAGTCCTCTAATTTGGGACGCAACTATCATAGCGAAAATTTGCACTCGTAGTCCCCTTTTCGCTCCTCGATTGCCAGAATGAATTTACGGAACTTGCCAAGCGTTCTCACACCGAGTCCCAACGGATCCGTGGTCTCGTAAAACACAGTCGATTCTGACATAATTTTTTGAACACGAATGAACCTAACAAGCAGCCAGCTAACGCGATTTTCCAATTGACCAACCTACGTGGCAAGAAGTAATGTCCGATCAAAAAGTAGTCCTTCGCTCGACCCGCGAAATACAAAAAATGCGCCGAGCAGGAATCGTTGTTTGGCTTGCTCACCAGCGTGTAGCAGCAATGATTGGGCTCGATGTAACGACCGAAGCAATCAATGCGCAGATTAAACAAACTTTCATTGACTATGACGCAATACCTTTGTTCCTGAACTACCCGCCAGGATCCAAAACGCCTTTCCCGGCAGAAACCTGCGTTTCAATTAATGAGCAAGTGGTTCACGGCATCCCAGGCAAACGCAAACTGCGAAACGGCGACATTATTAGCGTGGACACGGGCTGCAAGATAGACGGTTGGTGTGGCGACGCCGCCGTGACGCATGTCATTGGAACCGTTCCAGCCAATATCCAAGACTTGATTCAGGTGACTCGCCAATCGTTGATCGCCGCTTTCGAAGCCATGAAGTCATGCCAACGCTGGAGCGAAGTCGCGACAAAGATGCAAACCGTCGCTCGCGCGAAAAAGATGGGTATCGTTGAGGAACTGGTCGGTCACGGTATAGGTAAAAAACTGCATGAACCACCAGATGTACCGAATTACCTGGCTGACCATTGGCAAGGGGATTTCCAGTTGCGGCCCGGCATGGTGGTTGCGGTTGAACCGATGATCAACTTGGGAACACACCGAGTCAAAACGGATCGTGATGGCTGGACCATCGTCACAGCAGATCGAAAATACAGTGCTCATTTCGAACATACGATTGCAATGACCAAGGAGGGTCCCATTCGACTAACCGGCGAACCCACCGAAGCGGAACTAAGCGAGATCGGTCGCCCATCCTGGCTTGGGCCTGCCGACGCGTGGTTCCTATGGTGACCCGCCTTCCAGTGGCACCCCGTGTTAGGTGGGCTACCTCGATATTGTTTTATTTCGATCGAAAAACCAACAATACACTCAATCATCTAACGATCAAGAATTTGCAAAATGCGATTTGAAAATGTTTGCATCGAATCACTCGGTTACACTTTACCTTCGACTATGGTTACGACCGCGGAAATTGAACAGCGTCTGGCGCCAGTCTATCAACGCCTAAGACTGCCCGAGGGTCGTTTGGAATTGATGACAGGGATTCTGCAGCGACGATTTTGGCCATCGAACACCTTGCCAAGTGACCCGAGCATCGAAAGTGCCAAACGCACGATTGAAGCGGCCGACTTTGATCCTGGACAAATTGGAATGCTAATTCATGGATCGGTTTGCCGCGATCAACTGGAACCAGCTACGGCTTGCCGAGTTCATTCGAAACTGGACTTACCAAGCGATTGCCTAGTATTTGACACTTCCAACGCATGCTTGGGCATGGTTAACGGCATGCTGCAAGCCGCTTCGATGATCGAATTGGGCCACGTTCAGGCGGCTTTGGTCGTCGGCACGGAAAATGGTGCCGGCTTAGTAGAAAACACGATCGAATATTTAAACGCATCTGAAGATGTAACGCGGCAAAATATAAAATTTGCGATCGCGTCCCTAACGATTGGATCTGCCAGCAGCGGTGTCTTACTAACGCATCGCAGCATTAGCAAGACTCAAACATCATTGCATTCGGTTGTCGCCCGTGCTGACACCGTCCATTACGAATTATGCCAGGGCGACCATGATCGAAACGACGGGCAAAATCGCCCACTGATGAATACCGATTCCGAAACCCTGATGGCGCGTGGTATCGATACAGGCGAACAAACGTTTCAAAAACTATTGCAAGACACCGGTTGGCAGCAAGGTAATGTTCAACGTTCGATTTGCCATCAAGTCGGAATGGCGCACCGAAAGTTGATGCTGGAACGATTACAACTGGATGCGGCAAACGATTTTGCAACGGTTCAATGGTTGGGAAACACAGGATCGTGTGCCGTCCCTGTAACCCTGGCCGTTGCCGCCCAACTGGACGTGCTTACCCCAGGCGACAACATCGCACTGCTGGGAATTGGATCGGGCATCAATTGCGTAATGGCAGGAATCCAGTGGCAACCCACGCCGGTCAAAGGCGAAGCATCGATTGCCGACCTGATTCCAACCGAGGCAACAGGTAGCTGGCATTTGGCCGCAAGATAAAGCTAAGCAAAGACGACGATTTCGCCACACCCGTGGATAGCCAGTTTGCCGCAGTGAACCCGCTGCCGCTTGTGCGGTACAGTGTAGCGAGCCACGCGATGTAGCACGTGAGTTCCAATCGCCTTAGGTCGCCTTTCCCGGGTTGCTGGATTTCAGCACCCTGACGTTTGCCGCTCGACTTCCTGGCAGACGTGGTCACAAACTTGTTTCCTTGTGCTCCAGCAAGGGCATAGCCCTGCAGGCCAAGCATTGACCGGACAAAACAATGTTAACCTCACTGATCTTTCTCGCTGGTATTGGCCAACTGATCTTAGTGATTGGTAGTCTAGCAATTCCTAAGATTCTTAAATGGCCTGACGACACTGCGAAGTTGAGACCGTTGACTCGGCAGGTTTTCTGGACCTACGCGGGCTACATTTGGGCGACCAACCTCAGCTTTGCATTACTCTCGATAATTTCACCCGCTAGTTTAAGTGACGGCACCTTTCTGGCGACCGCCGTTTCGTTGTACATCACTTTATACTGGCTGGCCAGAATCATTATTCAATTTACATACTTCGATCGATCAGACGCGCCCAAGGGCCCGCTATTTACGCTGGCCGAATGCCTATTGGTTACGCTGTTCACGGCACTGACCAGTGTGTACGGTTGGGCTCTATTTACAAACGGGACAGCTTCACCATGATTCCTGGGTACGGCATTTCTGACGCCCGCACTTTCCTCCTGCTTGCCGCACTGATCCTGCTGATCCCGCTGCTGGGACTCGCCATCTATCGAATCGGAAATGCAACGCTCGCTCGGGTGCTGGCTTGGGCATTGGTCTTTTGCGGTGTCACCCTAACGATCCAACTAAGCTTTACCCAACCCGCGGGAAGCCGCATGATTTACATCATTACCGCTTTGCTCTGGTCAATGAAATGCGTCGTAGCGACCGAGGCGAAAAGGACGGACCTCGTATCACTTTCGACAACTCAATACTTATCATTCTCGATGTTATGGTTTGGAATGAGACCCTCGCCTTTTCGGCACTTGCCCAGCAGACCGCTGCCAGAGGTTCGGCACTACCTAAACAAAGCAACCATACGGATTGGACTTGGACTCGCACTGTTCTTTACAGCCTACGTCATCTGGCACCTTAATGACGCTTCGGGCAGCGTCCCGCGGTCATGGCCTGGAAGCCGAGACCTTGTTCCCTACCAAAAGCCAGGCCTTTCTGCCTCCACTGCATCATTTTCTCGCACCGTTGGGGCAACCCTTTTTCTCTTGCCGGCACTGAGCCTGCTGGTTCACTTTGGCTTATTCAACGTGCTGACCGCATTCTGGCGAAACCTAGGAGTGCCATGCACCTCTCTATTCAACACGCCGTTAATTTCAACCAGTTTATCTGAGTTCTGGGGGCGACGCTGGAACCTCGCTTTTTCGGAAATGACGGCACTGGCAATTTTTCGCCCGCTTCGCAGTTACCTTGGGAAAGGCATCGCAACGGCAACCGCCTTCCTATTTTCCGGCCTCCTTCATGAACTTGCCATCAGCGTACCGGTGAACTCAGGATATGGTTTGCCCATGCTGTACTTTACCCTGCATGGGTTCGCAATGTTCGTCGAACAGTGGCTAAAGGCACGCGGCAATAAACTTTTGCAAGAGACGTGGCCAGGCCGTTTATGGACAGCCTGCTGGATCTTCCTACCGCTGCCCTTGCTCTTTCACATCCGATTTCTTGAAGGATGCGTCTGGCCGTTGATCGATTGGACGTTATGAAATGCTAAGCTGTTTCGAGCGTGTCAACACAATCTGACTTAAATGTGCGACAACTTCCTATAACGTCATATCGTCGGCTTCAATCGCCAACGCGTCCAACGCCGGCACCACCGCGTCCAACGCCTGGCACCCGAAGCGATCAATCACCCGACGAGCGATTGGGATCAGTTTCCATGCGGCCATTACAAGTGTCAACATTAAAGGCGATCAGTTGTCTGTGGAAAATATGCTAGAATCCGAATCGGCAACCTTCCCAATTTGCGGGCGTCCAATTGAAAAACGCGGTCGTTCTTGCCAAAGATCTTATTCCACCAACACATTTTTGTCGCGGTCGCCGGCCCTGAGAAAAAACTCGTTTTTTAAAAAATTTCCACTTGCTGTGTGTGTGTGTGTGTTACTATCACGTCTGAAAATAAATGAATCATTGGTGATTACTCAATGTATCTTGCTTCGGGGAGGTCTTTCGTGTTCACAACTTTGCAATGGGTTCCAGGACACGTTCATCGTGGGTTTGGGTGCAGGCATTTATTTCTGCATAGCTTCTTGCCTGATGGCGATCGGGTTCGTATCGGGCGATCAAGACGGCGTGGCCTAAGTTTATTGGAACTGATTTGCGTCATTGCGATCATTGGTTTGTTGATGGCACTCTTCCTTCCCGCCATTCAATCGGCTCGCGAATCGGCACGAAGTACGGCTTGTTTAAATAATCTGCGTCAGATTGGCCTTGCCACGCAGGCTTATGAAACCGCACGCGGTCACTTTCCGCCGGGCAATCTGGGCTTTTCCGAAGCGTACACGATGTCCCAAGAGAGTCGCGGTAGCGAGAATTGGTACAACCCGGATTCGCCGGGCTTTTGGAAACGGGCTCAGCATTCATCGTGGTTAACGTTGCTACTACCGCAATTGGAAATGGGCGCCTTGTATGAAACATTGCCCTCTGCGGCGATTGATCCTGCGAAGCTTTACTCCGATTACACAAATTCATCTGGCCAATGGGTCGGCGATTTGGCAGAGGTCAAGACCGTTATGACCACTCGGATGCCGCTTCTGCTTTGCCCGTCGGACAACGTCGCTGATGGAGATTCGGTTGGTTTTGTTTCGGCTCAAATTGCAACCGAGTCGACGGATGGAGCAGACGCTTTGGTTGCAGAACCTGCACTTTGGGAAACACAACAGCCTTCGCCCACAAATTACATTGGCTGCGCCGGTGCTCATTCGGGTGGCATGCATCTTAGTGGCGACATATCCGGTTTCCGAGGCGTGTTGACCACCCAGCGGCGCACCCGGCGGGCGATGATCCTGGACGGCAGCAGCAATACGGTTTTGGCTGGTGAAAACATTGGCAGCATCCATCAAGATCGACGAATGCTGCATTTTAGTTGGATGTTCGGCGCATTGGGGCGCGGACGGGGCGGGCTGCCCTGGGAATCGGATATGCTGGAAGCGCAACCACAGTATTTATTGTTGGGTGACCGTCAATATTCGTACCCAGCAGGTTTTGGATCCATGCATCCGGGGCATGTTGGACTTGTCTACACGGACGGATCGACACATAAATTATCTCGCTTGACCCACTGGAAAACTTTGTACGCATTGTGCGGCATCGCTGATCGATCGGTTGAAATAAGTTTGGACTAGCTTCGTGTTTTACTTTCTCAATATCAAGGAATATGGAAATGAAAAGAGTGATTCTTGGCTGTGCTGTTCTGCTGGGCTTTCTAGCCATCAACGGCGTTCGAACGATGTCGGCTGACCAAATGCAAGCAGTGTCTGGTTCAACTTGGTGCAGTGGACGACTACTTCAAGTCGGTTGCCCGAATCCTGGAACACTAAATGGCAACACGGTCGGTGCTTGTACAGAACTACCAGTTTCTGTTCTGGATAGTTGTTTCACAACCAGTAACATGAATGTGACCGCTGGGGATAATTGCAACACACTTACTGTGGAACTTAATCCTGGCGTTACCATACATTGCGGCTCGCGAGCCACTTACACGGACGCTGGCGGCAGCTGCTGGCAACATATTGCGTGTGTACCTTTGCTGTAATGGCACGGAGATCTTGCAGACGGATCGATGCAGACTTTTTTGTGTTACAAGATTCAAGATACAATCGCGAAGATAAGCAAGCCAAAAAGACGGTTGGGTTTAAGCCATCTGCTTAGATGATCAATCTTAAAGAATTTAGATCGTTTTCTTGGCTTGAAGCTATCGTTTCGCTGGGTTCTTTTGATGGCCCTTTATTCGTTAGAGGCTGGAGCGAGTAATATGTTTGGGACATTCTTTTCAGTGCTTCTTTTTGTTTCCAGTGCCTTCATCGCACCTCAGGAAGATCCGGTTGTTGTACCGTTAAGCGTCGGAGATGCTAAAACGTCAATTACTCGCTTCGAACAAATCTATTTTGGTAAGAAAACAAAATTTCACTTAGGTTTAACCAACGACCTAGGCAATGCACAACGCTATGATATGTCGGTCGACAAAAACGGTCATTTTCTGTTGTCTTGGGACGCCCCAATCACGAAAGCCTTCGTTGAGTACAGCTTTGTGGACAATCAACTGATCAAGTCAGGTTACATCGGTGAGGACCGGACGCTGCCCAAGTCAAGTCAAATTGTTCGAGGATTCCTAGAATTTGCCGAACACCCATCCTGCAAGCCCTACATGGCGCATTGCATGTTTGGAGTTGCTGGTCGTGAGGGCAGGACGTATTCCCAGTTGTTGGATCTACCGGATGTAAAATTGACAATCGTTGAAGAACAGTGGAACGAAATCACTTGTGACAAGCTCAAAGCGACCCTACCCAAACACGGCACCATTGAATTCTGGTTCGATCGTTCCGTACCCGGACAATTGGTCAAGGTACGCCAGGTCAAGAAGAAGGGCGACTATAGTTACGGTATTAACGGCGTCCGCAACATCATTGGAGAAAAACCCCCTGGCCAGGAACCTTCGGTCTTTGATAACGTTGCCGTTTGGGAAGAAACCAGAGAAATCACCTATGACAGCAACAACATACCTAAGGCGATGACAGTCGCCGAAAGCGAATTCGATGCGGTCGGAAAAATGATTCCTTCATACCCACCCTATCCGATAGTACGGGATATCACCATCGACGAAGTTCAGGATTTGGGGAATCAAGTGTTTACCAAATTAGAATTACGCACCCATCCGGTCGCCGATGGAACCGAGGTTCAAGTGGACGGACATCGTGGCGAAGCGTACGAATTTCGAAATGGGAAAATCGTTCGAGTGGTCGATGAAGCGACGATCGGTTCGATTGACGGGGTTAGGTTTCGTAAACCCACCAGTCAACTAGGCTACTACGCAACCATCACCGCCCTGTTTTTCGGCGTCTTAGGGATTCTGTATTACTTGAGATTTGTGCGCGGAAGCTGAGCCTACAATCAAAGTGAATTTGGACTTACCACCTTAAATGAAAGTCTGGAGTACACAAGTGAATCCAATAGCGATTTCCTATTTAGTCTTGGCTTTTTGCATTTCATATAAAGCTTGCTGGGCTCAGACTCCGCCACGACCGTCGGGTGCCGAATGTGGAACCTATTCACTGGTTACGGCGATCGAAGCGACAGGGCTGAAAATTGATCGGAAGTCTTTAATCCTGGGAGACTACATTTCTGGTGGCCAGAACGGCAGTTCAGTAACAGACCTATGTAAAGCTGCCAATGACTTCGGGGTCTGGGCCCGTCCATGCCGGAACGCGAGCGTTTCCTTTGTTCGCTACTCGCCGGTTCCCGTTCTGGTGCATTTGAAATCGGATTCGAATGAAAACTGCGCTGGGCACTGGATTGCTTTTCTTGGTGATTCCAGCGGTAAAGCAATCGTATTTGATGTATTACAAGAAAAACCTTTTCGCGAAATGGACTACGCCGAATTATCATTGGCATTTCAAGGCGACATCATTCTGATCAGTGACTTGCCGTTAAGCTCGGTAACTTCGTTGGTGCATATTGTATCCGCTTACCTTTTTGTCTGGCCCTTTGTTTTGCTTGTGATCCTTTCGTTTTGCTTGCCGACAGCTCCGACGCCTTGGTCCATGCAGGTTTTGATTAATTTGGTATTTGCCGCTGCTGTGGGCCTTATTGACACCAGCCGTCCCGAAAGCATTTTTCGAAACCAAGCAAGCCCGGTTTCGCTTAAGACCTTAGCACTTTCAACCAGCCTATTGATTATGTCAACCATTAGTTATCGACTTAGCGACTAACAAATCCGTTTCAGAGATGACCGCGTTGCCTTTATTTTGCCCGCTGCAAAGTCTCTTGGGTATGGGCGCTGCGTCTGGCCGTTGATCGAATGGACGTTATGAAATGTTAAGCTGTTTTGAGCGGGTCAACACAATCTGACTTAAATGTTCTACAACTACCTCTAACGTCATATCGTCGGTTTCAATCGCCATCGCGTCCAACGCTTTAAGCAATCGGCCAACCGAACGACATTGATCTCTTCGATCGCGTTCCAACTGATCGGCTAACACTTCATCATAAACGGTGGGCTGGCCTTGCGATTCCATTTGGACCTGACGTCGCCGAGCACGATTTTCAACCGAGGCGGTTAAGAAGAACTTGCAAATTGCATTCGGGAAAACGATCGTGCCCTGATCACGACCTTCGCTGACAAAATTTTCACTGTCAACAAACTGCCGCTGCAAAAATACTAAGAATTGGCGAATCTGAACATTGTCGGCAACATAATGAATATCATTAGAAACTTTCGGCGTTCTTATCTCCTGCCCAAGTACCTTTCCGTTTAGGTGCAAGGCACCATTTTTAATCTGCAACTTGCACTCCAAGCCACAATCAACCAGTGCATTGGCATCGGACAAATTAACTTCGGCCTGCTGCGCATGGTAAGTTAACGCCCGATACATTGCACCGGTATCCAAAACGTGGAACCCGAGGCGTTTGGCCAATAGTATTGCAATCGTGCTCTTACCTGCCCCAGCTGGGCCGTCGATCGTAACGATCATTAACTCGGAACCCTTGAAAGAAGACCAACGACAAATCCAACAAATACCTCAATTGAATTGCGAAGATTATGGGCGATCAAAATTCGACCCATAGTTCAAGTTGTTCAAACGGGCTAATATCGCAGGCAACCGCTCCGTCGCTTACCTTGCAATTGGGAACGTAATGAGGGTCGTTCGCTGTTAGGGTGACAGTTCTGGCTGCGGTCGCAAAGTCCAGTCTGAACTTTCGATTCTTGCCAGTGGTTTCTACCATGCGAACCTTCAAGCCTGCAAACTGACCGTCCACATAACGGTTCTCCCAAGAAGTAAGGATCACATGCGGCGACGAACATTGAAACAACCAAGCTGCCGCAGGAATGTTTGGTTTCAACGAACCACAAGGGACACTCAATAGCGGTGTGGAACTAGCCAAGGAAACCGCCAACACATTCTTGGGGCTCAAACCGATCCGGTACTTGCTTCGAAAGGGTTCGTGCGGTTGATGCGAAATCAATGAATCTAGCTTTCCATCGGCAGGGACGCGATGAAACGCAAGACCGTTGGTCAACACAGCCAAGCGATGCCCGGTCCCAGAAAACTCGACCAAGTGCGGTGCTTCGAAATAGGGCCGGGAAGCGTCCTGTCGCAATGTATTCAAATCACGAACAATGTCGGCTGAAGGCTGGGCATGAGCCAAACGCCATCCAAAATAGCTCCGATATCCCTTACCGATTTTTGCAGACGCATCGGGCGGGAATTGGTAAGACTTGTCGTCCGACAACTTTACGCCAAACGATTCGCTAACAGGTGTTACGACGCAATCGACTTCCAAGAACCGACTGCCGCGATACAACTGGTAGTGAATCTCGAAATCTGCAATCCGTTTATTTAACACTCGCAATGCACCAGTGGCTTTGATTTTCGCAACGATCGAATTGCTCAAGACCACTTGCACGTTCTCAGCATCCATCGAAGTGTAACCTCCCTGATGAACCGCCAGACGTCGCTTTCCATCATCACCTTCTCGACGACTCCACAACTCGGCCAAGTTCGACTTCCAGTCACCACCTTTTGACTTGGCCAACAATTCTTTAATTTGCGACTGCAATTTCGAGTCAAACCAAGCTAGTTGAAGTGAACACAAATTACTGCGCCCTTCGTAGTTGTGAATGGACCGCAATGCGCCCGTCTTCACATCGATGGTTGCTTCCAAGAATTCATTTCGCAGCGTCGATTCACCGGACAAAATTCTAGGTTGCGACTTCTCTTTGAGTGCGGAATTTGCTGACGTCAACTTCGCTAGATGGATGTAACCCATTGCAGGAATATCAACCACTGCGTAACTGCCCGACGAATCCCGCGATTGTCCATACACCTGATCGACTGGCACGGCAGCCAAGGATCGCTTGCCCAACACTTCGGGTGTCAACAACATTCGCTGCACCTGAGCGTCGGCGTTAAAAATCAGACAATCGTCGCTGCCAGAAGCGGCCAATATTCCAGCCAAACGGCAAGACATTTGACTTTGCAACGAATTCAACTGGTCCACATCAATCGGCAATAACTGACTTGCCTGTTGCAAAACATCTTCCGACCCCATAGTCGCCGAATCAGTCACTTCGGGGGCGGCCTGATCAAAGTTCAATTGACCGGCAGCATCCGCTAGATCGGCAAACGACCGCTTCCCCCCTTGGGCAAGCTGCAACATGCCGGCCAAGAATTGAGTCTGGCGCAACCGGTCTTCCGTCTGGATCAAACATTGAACTTGCGACACCACATTCAACTTGGGGCCGCTAACGCTAGAATCCACCGCATCGCTGGCATCCACGTGTAACGCCAACGACGACGCTTCTCGTTCCTGGCTTAACATGCGCCCAAGATCGTTCGCTCGATAATCGGCCGAACTGATGGACTCGCTATAACCAGGGTCATGAACCGCATCAAAAACGTCAGCCAGCGTGCACCACTTTCCAAGAGCGTCACTTCGACGGGTTGAATTCACTAAATCATAAAAGACGGGTGACACTGCCGACGGCCAATGCACCAACTGGGTCACAGCGACATGATCGATGTCCAATGCTTCGCCAATTTGAATACCCAAACGCAAAAAAGTGGCTGGCTGCGATGCATCGCACATCGTCTTGGTTAAACTATTAAGCGTCTGGCCATCGATGCCTTCCCAACGAAAATTGGCATGCGAACCCAAAGGAATCGTCGCGTCTTCGAAGTTCTGATGCATCGCGCCTCGAAAACCTGCCGACTTTAGAGGGCCAGGCAGCGTTGCTTCCAAACCAGGCGTCCGCCGCGCAAACACTTCAAACGGTCGCCCGACTTCGGCTTGTGCAAAAGTTTGCCCCCAATTCACATTTCGCCGCACCGTTTCTAGCGACAGCAATGCATTGGGCGGTTGATTGTGACAGCCTCCCGCTAAATGGAGACTCCCTTCTTCGCAACGCTGTTTAACTTGTTCAAAGATTTCCGGCGACTTCGTCTTCAACTGCTGCAACAAAGACGAAGTCACAATCCAGTTAGACGCATAAGAATCGTTCAACTGCTGCCGTAGACTGGCACCTAAGGTCGTTGACGCCAATAAGGTCACATCCAAAAGAAACGAATCCATGGGATAGTAGCGATGACGCTCTTCCGACAACACGTCGTAACAGCGTTCGATCGCCAAGTCCATGGATTCAAAATCGCCAGCGGTTGCCGCGGCTGCCGCCTTTAGTAACTGCGTCTCAAAATGCACCTGATCCAAATTGCTTGAATATCGAAGTTGCCGGGTCAACAGCTCGATTTGTAAGTAGGTGTAGCTCAACGCATAGAACTGATCCGTGGTGTCCTGCGAAATCGCCGAGATCGCTGCCTGGCAACCAATCGCTGCTGCAATCTCCTGCACGTCGGCCGCTCGATCTCCGGAAACAGAAAGCGAAAATCCACCCTGATCGACACACCGCCCCAAGAAACCGCTAGGCAGCCGGTTCTTAGAAACCTTGGGGATCAAGATCACACATCCGTTGCAATCGGCCGGCGGTTCCTCAACCCGATTCCAAGTGGGCATCTTGCCGGCTTGAACCCGCAGGGCAGGGTGCCACGCGCAGGTCCAAGTCATCAGTAGATTCTCCGCATCGTCACCTTGATGGTGGGTCGGAAAATCTTCCAAACTGTGACAGGGCAGAAGCAAAAGCAGCTGTTTAAATTCCATGGAGACGCTTGTTCGCGAAAGTTCGGTGGCGGCGGTCAGCAAAGTCCTCGATTATAGGCAGGTTTGATCGTTTGGATGATAAGGAGCGAGTCTTTTCCGGCAATTCAAGCGGATTTTAACAAGTTGTAGCCAGGGAAAACCGGCAACACCAAGCAAATCCACCCCAAAACACCCACTTTCCCTATTATCAATGCAATGTTTTCGGCTGGCTTACAGCTGCTGCACTCGATTCAGAGTCTTGGATTTCTTGAACTTCGCGTGAAACGACCGTTAGAACAATCGTTACAAGTTGCCCGGAAAACGCAGGAATAAAAGTAGGAACTTGCAAATAGTAAGCGGAAGAATGGCTGTGATTCGTCTATACTGCTACTGAGTTTCGACTTGTTCACAAGGCGCCACAGCGATATTTCCTTGTTGAAGCTTGGTGTAACGTTTCTGGCGAGTAGCCTATTCGTATCTCAGCTAGTCTCAATCCAAGACTTGGTTTTCGTCGAAGCTTTCGCTTCTGGGCCTGTGGATTACTGAAATTTGAAGGTCTAAATGTAGGCAGCCAGCGGTTTTTCGGGTAGAGCAAGGCTGGTAACATCGAGGAAATTCGGTGTTTGGCGGCAGTGGCTTGGTGGCTTGGTGGCTTGGCGGCAGTGGCTTGGCGGCAGTGGCGTGGCGGCAGTGGCGTGGCGGCAGTGGTTTGCCAATAAATGAGATATTTTTCCTTTGGCTGGAACCAAAGCACTGGACGATTGCGTCCAACGCCTTGGAGACCATGCGGGGGTAACCCGCTGAACCTGGAACCGAACTTGGAACGATCACTCGTTTCTGCTTTGGCGACAGTGAAATTTCAACAGTGAAATTTCAATAGTGAAATTTTGATACATCAACAGTGAAGTTTTGATACATAAAATTCGACACGTGAATTTCGACCC
>Ga0105050_10001096_pt1 | contig 41149 bp, 40 predicted proteins | sample FRY01_FD_78088 | JGI IMG/M metagenome (GOLD analysis project Ga0105050, IMG submission 78088) | Freshwater microbial communities from Lake Fryxell liftoff mats and glacier meltwater in Antarctica - FRY-01 | ecosystem: Environmental > Aquatic > Freshwater > Ice > Glacier meltwater ...
AATCTTTGTCTGAATGAATAAAAGAAAAAGCAAAAACGGGGCAGCGCCGATCCGCTGCAGATAGGAAAAAGTTACAGCTTAAAAAACAATGGCTTTTGTCTTGACGACAGGGTCCACTTCAATGCTTGCGTTAAAAAATATCCATTCTTATGATAAAAATCTGCAATTTTTGCTGAAATCGTACGCAAGTCTGTCAGTGTCAGATCAGTACCAGGCACAAAGCCAGATATCGCTAATAACTCAGCTTCCTTGTAGACCTCGTTTCCCTTAATTGAGATGCTATTGACACGAATTTTGGTCGTGTCAATACTCGCGGGAACAGGTGTTGGGACTCGCTGTTCAAGCTCAAATTTTGGTGGTTCCTGAGGTTGCATAGGAGTTGGAGGGATTTGAAATAATGGAATTGCACCTCCCGGTGGAGGTGCGGACAGCACAGCTTGGCTCGCGATCAACAGTAGTCCGCTGATATAGGCCAATTTAGCTTTCATGGCATGTTCTCTTTACGCGTGTTTTTGATGACATTGTTGATTATTTTTTAAACTTAAGTCGGATGGCTGCCATTTCTTGATTGTAAGTCAAACGCACACTGGCGATACAGTCATTTCTTTGATTTGTAGGGAGGGTCTTACATTCGTCTAGGAACTGTTGCTGCGCATTTGTGGCCTCTTTGTAGGCTGTTGAGTATTGTTGTTGTAAGGTCACATCCTCTTGCGTCCAACGCGCCGGCTCGACTTGCATGTAGTTTGATGTAGCTTGTTGCGCAGATACAGTGCTGATATTTACCGATGTAAACAACAAGATAATTAAAGTAGGCACAAAATAATTTTTATGAATATGGCGCATGATGAATCTCCGATTTTTAATATGTCTTCACATTGATCCTCTCTAAATATTACGTCTGTGCGCTAATACACATAGCTCAGTACAAGTCAGTAATGCATATGTTGTGTAGCCAACAGACAGCATAAAAATTTCGAAATATCATTGCTGATTGATGCACGTCATCGTGCAATCTAATGAGGAGTCAAAGATATGAATAAGCTTAAATTTTTATTGCCACTGCTTGTTGTTGCATTAGTCAGCGTGGGTTGTTCAGGTATGTCTGAACAAGGAAAAAACACAGCGATTGGCGCAGGAGTAGGTGCAGTCGGCGGTGCGGTCTTAACCGGTGGAAGTGCGCTAGGAACGTTGGGTGGTGCGGCTGTCGGAGGTGTTGTGGGACATGAAGTCAGCAAGTAGAACTCGATAGTGATCGATCAAACGCCGACTCGTCAGACTCGGCGTTTTCATTTTTTATCAATCTAGACTCATATACGACCAATAATTAACAAGATGAGCAGAACGATAAGAACGGTACCTAGAATGCCGGATGGTCCGTACCCCCAAGAGCGGCTGTGTGGCCAACTTGGAATAGCACCGATCAGCATGAGCACAACAACAATCAGTAAGATCATTCCGAGTGACATATGTATTCCCATAATTGTTTGTCCAAAACTTTAGTTTTACAGTCGACCTATCTTTAGTCTGTACGACAGCGCACAGACTATGTCTTGATTAAGATGCAGAATGAAATTGTTGGATGCAATTAATGAGCAACTGTTGATTGCTTCGATGGTGGCTTAAGCGCCGCAGTAGCCATCTGCCGCTCAAATTGGAGATAAAAATGAAAAATATTAATAAATTCGTTGGTGCCGCGTTCATGGCAATTACGCTACTTACTGTGGCGGGTTGCGCGTCGGGTCCGAAGCAGGAAAGCACGGGTGAGTATATGGATGACAGCATGATCACCATGAAAGTTAAAACTGCAATATTCAACGATCCGATGCTCAAGGTTGCTGAGATTAATGTAGAGACGTTTAAGGGTGTTGTTCAGCTGAGTGGATTTGTTTCCTCACAGGCTGCGGCAAATCGTGCGATTGAAGTAGCCCGTACCGTTGGCGGTGTGACTTCAGTCAAAAATGATATGCGTATCAAGTAATCAGGAGCCAATATGAAAGCAACAAAAGACACCAGTACTGTGACAGTCACATCAACTGTCACAACGCCAACAACCACCACAGAAAAGGTTGATCACAATGTAGATGCTTTAGCTGGAAAGTGGAAACAGCAAGTAGGTAATGCAAAAATTTTATGGGGAAAACTCACCGATGATGAGCTATTGAAAACAGAAGGTCGTATTCAACATCTTACTGGGCTTGTTCAAGAGCGCTATGCCGTGACGAGGGAGGCGGCGGAAAAGCAAGTTCAAGATTTTTTCGTTCAATTTAAAAAATAGAGCGATCTTTCTTGACTTTGCTGGCAGCAGAATAATTCTCTAAGGATAAATACTATGTTTAAAAAAAGTTCAAAAAATTTAATCGTTGCATCTGGATTAGCAATGGCGCTCACTAGTTTGGGACCCTCGTATGCTGCAGGAACGGCAACACAGAGTTTGACTGATGTTCGTCAGGAAGCACAAATTTGGACTTCTTATACTTTAAATCCATATCTGCGAGTCAATGCTATCAAAGCATCTGTTAAGGATGGCAAGGCTACGCTGACAGGAAATGTTCAGGAAGATGTGAGCAAGGAGCTCGCAAAAGAAATTGCCCTGGGTGTTGATGGCATCAAAGAAGTCGACAATCAGATCATCGTTCAGTCAGAAGCGAGCGATCAAAATGAGAGGGCGATCAACGCTTATGCCGACGTTGTAGAAGACGCCACCATTACTGCAACAGTAAAGTCCAAGTTGTTATGGAGTAAGTACACCGATGGGCTTAAAACAACTGTAGTGACAAAGTTGGGTCGCGTCACGTTAACTGGGACAGCAGATAGCGCTGAAGCCAAAGATCTGGCTGGACGACTTGCAATGAATACTCGCGGTGTTGTGTCTGTCAGTAATGGCTTGGTCGTGACAACTGCGAAATCAGACGCAAAAGCAACGGTGACGAAAGCTGCTGCCGATGCAGAAAAGGTATTTGCTGATAGCTGGATTACAGCAAAAGTAAAATCGACTTTGTTGTATTCAAATAATGTTTCAGGTTCAGATGTTCATGTCACCACTAACAAAGGTGTTGTGACACTAAAAGGGATATTGAGTAGCGGAGCTGAGAGGGCCTTGGCCATTGAGCTTGCAGAAAATGTATTGGGTGTAAAGAGTGTCGAGGCTAAAGGCTTAACATTTTAATTGCGCATTGATAGGTTGAGTTATCAGAGGTGTAAACATCTCTCTGCCGCCCTACGGGTCGGCAGTTTCATTTAGGGCTCAGTTTTTAAAGCATCCTGGGTCACAAATCCAATTTTCCCTAGGCCGGACTTGTGTACTTCTGATAAGAGCTTGGCGATATCCTCATACCTCGTGTTTTGATCCGCGTATAACAGCACCACAGGTTTAGGGTCACGCAGGCTATCAAGAGCCAGTATCTTCGTTAGCTCAGCCAGGTCGATCACCTCTTTTTCTAATCGATACTGACCATTCTCATTTACCGAAATTTTTATGGGCTCTGGGGGATTCACGAGACGCTCTGTGCTGACTTTTGGTAGCTCGATGTTGACTGTTTGATGTACCAAGGGCAAGGTCACTAAAAAAATAATGAGTAAAACAAGCATGACATCTACGAAAGGTGTCATGTTGATCTCACTCATCATTTCTTCTGAGGTTGACTCAGCGTGCATGCTCATGGTTTTGTTGTCCGCATCTGTTTAGCTTCAACCCGCGCACCGGTCACAAGATAGGCGTGTAAATCGTAGGCAAATCGATTCAGTGCGCTCGCAATTTTCTTGTTTGTTCGAACGAGCGCGTTATAGGCTAAGACTGCGGGGATTGCTACTGCAAGGCCTAGTGCAGTCATGATGAGTGCCTCTCCAATCGGACCGGCGACTTGGTCTAGAGATGTCTGGCCGCTCGCGCCGATACGAGCGAGTGCATGATAAATACCCCAAACTGTCCCAAATAGCCCTATAAATGGCGCCGTCGAACCGATGGAGGCCAGAAATGTTAGGCCAGACTGTAGGCGTGCCAGACTACTCTCAGCAGAATTTCTGAGCGCACGTGTCACCCAGTCGCTGAGGTCGAGCTGATCGTGTAATTGTTTTTCATCGCCGTGATCAGGTCCGGAATGATGTGGATGTTCTGATGATCGATTAAGGTGATGAACTGAATCGATACCGTCCTGAGCCAGCAAGAAAAATGCATTGTTGGCAGTCGTTCCGAGTGTCTTCATACCTTCTTTAAGTGAAGGTGAATGCCAGAAAAGTTCAATACGCTGACTGAAGATTTTTTGCCGCGCATGTGCAATGATTTTTAATATCAGTACTGTCCATGTCAGAACCGACATAGCGATGAGGATAAGCGCGACCAAATGACTGATGTAGTCGCCTTGAGACCAGAATTCAGTCAACGAAAAATTTGCGTTCATGTTTCACTCTAGAACAAAGTTAATGGGAATATTGACCCACATTTTTTGAGGCACACCGGATTTTTTACCAGGGACGAATTTCCACGTTAGGACTGTTTCAAGCGCTGTTTTGTCCAAGCGCGTGTGACCGCTCGATTGTTTGATGAGGGCTTGTGCTGCTGTCCCGTCTACATCGATTTGAACTGCGACGACGACATGCCCGTGCTCACCCAAACGACGACTCTGACGCGGGTAGGGCGGGTGAGGGTTGTTTAGATATTTGGCATGCGTGATGGGTAAGGTGATGTCACTGCTGCCAGTTTGTGATTGTGTGGAGTTAGTTTGGCTTGGAATGGGCTTGGGTGAGGGCGTAGGCGTGGGCAAGGACTTGGGTAAGGATTTATGCGCAGCCTGAGTTTGTGCCTTGCTGTTGGCGGGTTTGATCTCCGCAGTCTTGTTGTCTTCAACTCTTTCGATATCTAGAGTTTCTAAGCTTGTCTCAGAGTATTCCTTCTGGATCAAGTCCTTTTGTTCGGATTCATCTGTGTGCTGCACGAGTTCTGTATCCGGATTGACCGAGTCTGCCGGTACAGCGGCCGTTTGTCCGATAGCTGCCTCAACCATAAATGACTCGAGCATACGGATATTGGTGGTGGGTTCGTGGGTGACTGTTGTATGAAAAGACAGCGCCATGACAATTGCAATATGCACACAAATAACCATCGCAAAAATTACAATTGCTCGAAGTTCTTTGTTTATATTTCTTAAATTTTCTGAAGACATTCTTTCGATGAAGATTGCTATTTATTGATCCATTAAGTTAACACGAATAGTAATGATTCGTATTTATATTAATTAGATTGTTTGCTTTACACGTGATCAGGTAGCGGAAGACGAGTCCCGATATGGGGATGCGCTAAAGGCACCAAGTCGTTCGAGCCGCGAAAACTCAGATTCAATTAGCTGTTCGACGATGCCGTAGTTGGTCATTTGATCACGATCCCTAGGCTGAGCCAGCACAAGTGTGCGGCTCAGTTGTACCCCCGTAATTTGGCTGATTTGAGTTGGGTCGCTTGAGTGGTCATTTTTGAAAACAGAAACCGGCATGATGGTGGCGTGACCCCGTTTCAGCACGAGCTCCCTGATGGCATCGACTGAGTCGATGATGCCTTCAATCCGAAGTTTAAGGTTTAGATCACGTAACTGTTGATCAACAATGCCATGATGCAAACTCGTCATCAGGACGGGAATCTCAACGAGTTGTTCAATGTGAATGACATCGGGTTGTCCCTTCTTTTTCAGGGTAATTAATCCGAAGGGTTCGTTTACTAATGGCCGCAATGAGAATCTCTTGCCAAATGGCGGGTTCGTCACGATTGCCATATCAATGATGCCGCGCTCGAGCCACTCGAGTAGAGCGGGGGTGAAGGCCTCCCGCGCGCGCATGGGAAGTGCACCGGGAAGTCTTAAACTGCTTTCAAAAAGACCCGGAAGTAACACTCGCCCCAGCGTCGGTGGAACGCCTAGGTTGACGCCTGGTGTTTCTGTCAGCCCTTCGCGGAGATTTTTTGTCACACGGTCTGATTCTGACAAGATCTTTTGTGCGGACTCATACAGGGTCACGCCGGACGCGGTCATGCGTACGCCTCTGGGAAGTCGCTCCAACAACAGAACCCCTAAAGTTTCTTCGAGTTCGCGTATTTGACGGGTGAGTGCGGGTTGTGCAACGGCGACAACAGAGGCTGCGCCAGTAAAGCTGCCCGCGTTGACCACTGCGACAAAGTATCGAAGAGCTTTTAAATTATTCATGAATAACTATATCAAAATGGTATGGGAATTGCCAAATTTGCTATTGGACGTACGCAAATCGCTTACCTAAAATCTTAACAATATCAACATAAACAATGCTTTATTGCTTACTTGGTCTTACATCGTATATTTTAAAGATGACAACGTATAACAATTCAGTATCAGTACGATTCGAGGCACTATGTGACTACATCACACGTGCCTTTGTCGCGTTAGATTTGCCAGTAGGGGATGCCCAAAAAATTGCACGCCTGATGGCAAGTGCAGACTTGCAGGGTTCAGATGGACATGGCGTGATTCGATTACCTCAGTACGCCAAACGTATTCTTGCCGGCGGGATTAACAAGCACCCTAAAATCGAATCGCACTCATCCGCACAAGCGGTTGCTGTGGTCGATGGCGATAACGGTATGGGTCATTTAGTGGTCTCCCATGCGGTTGATCTTGCGATCGAAAAGGCGCGTACCCAGGGCGTTGCTTGGGTCGGCACGCGTCGCAGTAATCATGCAGGTCCAGCATCTCTATATGCCACGATGCCGGTTAAGCACGACATGATTGGACTTTATTTCGCAGTCGGCAATGCAAACCATCTTCCGCCTTGGGGTGGTATGGACATGCTTCTTTCCACTAATCCGATTGCGGCGGGCATTCCTTCTGGAAAGGAGACGCCGATCGTGCTGGATATGGCAACAACTGTTGCGGCCTATGGCAAGGTGAAAGCTAAGGCCAAGGCGGGACAAATGATGCCTGAGGGCTGGATGATTGATCGGCTGGGTAAACCGCTTTTGGATCCTGCCCGATCAGAAGAGGGATTTTTACTTCCGATTGGTGGTTATAAGGGCTATGGGTTGGCATTGATTGTCGGCATTCTGGCAGGCACGTTGCAAGGTGCAGCAATGGGTAAGGATGTGATCGATTTCAACAAAGATCATGTGACACCGACTAATACTGGGCAAGCCATTTTGGTGTTGAACTTAGCGGCGTTTGGTGGAGCAGAGCGCTTTAAGGGCGCGATCGATGTCCTAATTCGCGATGTGCTTGGGTCGCAACGTTTGCCAGGGGTTGAGCGTATTTGGTTGCCAGGAGAACAGAGCCACGCTCGTCGTCTGGATTACGCTGAGCACGGCATTCCTATCGCTGCTGGTGTAGTGAAAGAGCTGGGACAGCTTTCAAGTGACTTGGGCATTCCTGCCTTAGTTTAAAAATAAGTAGAGAACATATCTCATCATAGGGAGACAACAATGAAGGCATTTAAGTCAGTTGCATTGTTTATACAAGCTTCGGCGCTTGCAGTCGCTTCATGGGGAGTCATGGCACAAGCCAACTATCCCGATAAGCCGATTCGAATGATTATTCCTTTGGCAACCGGTAGTGCAGTCGACAATGCGTTGCGCTTAGTGACTCAGAATATGGCAACGAGTATGGGGCAGCCTATTGTCGTTGAAAACGTCCCCGGTTCGTCTGGCTTGATTGGTGCCGATCGCTTGCTGAAACTGCCTGCCGATGGATACACAATCGGTGGCGTGAACGACAGCGTGTTGACCATGGTGCCTCATATTAATCCTAACACTACGTTCAATACACTCAAAGATTTTGCGCCGATTTCCTTGATCGGTACGATCGAGTGGGGCGTAGTAGTGAAAACAGATTCTCAGTTCAAAACGCTGAACGATCTCATTAAGTTCGCTCAAGCGAATCCTGATAAGTTGACCTTTAGTTCGGGTGGTATTGGTAGTCCTCAACATATTGCGATGGCCTTGTTGATGCAGCGCGCAGGTATGAAATTGGTACATGTGCCGTACAAAGGAGCCACGCAAGCCGCAGTGGGTGCTGCAGCCGGTGAGGTGGATGTTTCGTTTCAGGGCTTGGGTACGGCCGCTGCATTGATTAACGGTGGCAAGTTACGATTGCTTGTTGTCTCTACACCCAAACCATTAGATCAGTTCGCAGGTGTGCCAACGATCGATCAATCTACGCTGCCTGGCTTTTTCTTTAATTCTTGGGCGGCGATTGTGGCGTCCTCCAAAACCCCTAAAGCGATTGTTGAAAAACTGTCTGCTGAGGCTAGAAAAGCAATGGACAATGATGAGATCCGCGATCGATTTGCAAAGCTTGGCATCACAATTCGCGGTACAACGCCTGCCGAATTTGAAGCCGCACTCAAGAAACAATATGAGCTTTACGGCAAAGTGATTAAAGATAACAACATCAAGGCAAATTAAGATGAACGAAAACTTAAAGCATGCGGTGCTGCGACCTGATCAAATTAAAAGTCATGATCGTGGTGGTGGTGCCAAGACAACGCCATTGGTGACTGCTGCAACAGGTGCGAAAGCCTTTATTAATGGCATCACTGAGTTTGGGCCTGGAGCCGAGATCGCTTTTCACAGCCACAACTGTGAAGAGAGTGTAATTTTGCTTGAGGGTGAGGCCTATCTTGATATCGCAGGAGAGGTGCACGAGGTTAAAGTCCATGACACGACTTGGATTCCACCCAATGTTTCACACCGTTTTCGCAACAAGTCCACGACTTTAGGGATGAAAATCCTCTGGACCTATGCTTCTCCGATGGCCACACGTACGCTTACGGACTCTGGCGAAACACGCTACATTGCTGCTGAACACAACAAGTCATCGGTTTGACATTACTCGTCGCTGACAATTAGACCGTCAACCAGCGTAATCGTGCGATCGCAGGCTGCTGAAAGCCTAGGATCGTGCGTCACAATCAAGACGGCGCAGCCAAACTGACTATTAAAGCTACGAAATAATTCAAACATGCTGTCAGCAGTTTTTGTATCGAGATTGCCAGTGGGCTCATCGGCAAGTAACAGTGCAGGCTGACTGATCAGGGCACGTGCGATTGCTACTCGCTGCTGCTGACCTCCTGATAAGGCGCTTGGTTTGCTGTTTGCATATTTTTCTAGGCCGACTTGGGCAAGCAGGCTCAAGGCTTTGTCTTTTTGCGCGGGTGTTGGTTTGCCTTCGCGTAGCATGACGGGCATTAGAATATTTTCAATTGCAGTAAACGCCTCGATTAGGTGATGGAACTGAAAGACGAAACCAATTTCTTTGCCACGCAGGGAAGTACGAGCTTCGTCATCCATTTCTCGAGTGGGCGTACCCAGCAGAAATAATTCACCCGCCGTGGGTTGATCAAGTAAACCGATTAGGTTGAGTAACGTGCTTTTGCCAGAGCCAGATGGGCCAACCAATGCGGCAAAATCCTGACGTCCGATCGCCAAGTCCAAGCCATGCAAGACTTCTATCTCTGTGGGCATGCCAATGTTAAAGGACTTTCTAAGCCCGGCTAGCCGCAATACATTCTGCCCATTATCCGTTGTCATCGCATCATCCTATACATAGCGGATAGCAGCGACTGGGTCGAGCTTAGAGGCTCGCCAGGCGGGTACCATTGCGGCCAGCACACCAGTCAGGGTCGCAACAGCCATGACAACCGGTATAAGTTGGGTCGCTAGTGGTATGAAAAACAGTTTTGGTCCAAAGGTATTGAAAGCCCACACCATCGCAGCACCGAAAAATACACCTGCAGCGGCACCAGTCAAACCCAAAAGTGCCCCTTGAAACAGAAAGACACGCAGGATCTGCTTTCGGGTGATGCCCATGGCTCTCAAAATGCCTATTTCTCTCGTGCGTTGGGTCACACTAATTGCCAGAACACTGGCAATACCAAACGCCACAGACAAGGCAACAAAGAAATTAATGATGCTGGTGGATAGGCTTTGTGAACTCAATGCATTCATGAGTTGAGCATTCGTCTGCATCCAACTTTCAGATTTAAGTCCTGTGAGTTGTGCGATACGTTTTGCGGCACGTTCAGCTTGAAAAAGGTCTTCGACAGTGACATCCAATTGTGTAATAGCACCAAATAACCCGAGTAAGGATTGCGTTTGTTTGATGTCTAAATACACATAACGCGAGTCAAGCTCTCGGACCCCCATTTCAAAAATTCCTGAAAGGGTGACTGTTGCAATGCGACCTTGACCAGCCTCCAAACGCAGCTTGTTGCCGACGCGCAGCCCAAGATCATCCGCTAAAATTTTTCCGATGACAGCGTCTCCTGCGCCCACTCTAAACTCGCCACTGATAATGTCTTTTGCAACAGGAATAATTCTTTCATAACGAATTGGATCGATTCCCACCAAGGATACCGACTTCAGCACATCACCTCGTCTTGCAAACGCGGGTCCGGATATAACGGGTGACACTGCTGTGATGTCAGGCAGTTGCTCAAGTGTTTGCATCACTTGTTGCCAGTTATTGATGGATCGAAGCCGTTGAGCACGCTTGTCTTCGAGGATGAGTTGGAGGATTCCTTGTTCAGCGGGAAGGATGGTGTTGATCTCATCTGAGGGTTGCACACGAATATGTGCTTGTGTGCCAAGGGTACGATCTACGATGTTTGACTGCAATCCCATCACAAGCGTTGTAATGAAGACAATCACAGAAACACCCACTGCAATGCCGACGAGTATTAGGATGGTTTGCACCAGTCCCTGACGTAAAAATTTTAGCGCGATTGTTGACTCAATCCACATCAGTTGAATTTCACCGGCGTTTCTTTTCGATCGATTGAACCCAGACCATTGCCCTTGCCAGCTCCTGAGACGGGGACGGCTAAGGGTTTGACTCGTACGCGGGTACCATCAGGCAGCGTAGCGTCTTGCGCTTTGATTTTCTCAGAGGGCATGGCAGCAACCCAGTCCCCAGCATTCAAGCCTGAAATAATCTCTGTGAGTACGAGTCCTTTAAGACCCAGCGATACACGCACGCGTTCGGTTTTCCCATGGCGGATCACAAGGACCTCTGCGGTGTTATCTCGTTGATTCGAGAGGGTGTCATTAGGGACTGATAAGGCCTGATCTCGCCTACCGGTCTCGATGTTGACGGTGACAGTCATGTCTTGGCGTAAATATTTTGGAACGGGATCGACAGTCAGGCGAATGTCAACGGTGCCTCGTTGTGGATCGACAGTCGGTGCAATAAAACTCACGCTGGCGATAAAGGACCGATCAACGTAGGCATCTGCGACACAGGTAGCCGGTTGGCCAAGCTTCAGAACCCCTAAGTTGCGTTCATCGAGAGGCACCAGAATTTCAGTTTTTCCAGTGCGAGCAATTTCAAGCAAGACTCGCCCAGGTTGAACCAGGTCACCGGGCTCTACGTTTCTAGTTAACACAGTGCCACTGACATATGAGCGGACTTGAGATTTCTCCATTGCAGCTTGGGCAGCCATCAAACGTTCGCGAAGGATTGTTTCTTCTGAGGCCCCCTCTGCAAGAGATGCGACTAATAGCCGTGCTTGCTCTACGTTCGCACGTGCCGTGTTTTCAAGATGTTCTGATTGTTCTTTCGCTTCACTAGAAATCGACTGTTTGGCAAAAAGCTCGCGCCGCCGCTGTGCTTCGCGACTGGCTTGAGCAAATTGCGACTCAGCCTGACGCAGAGCGGCTTGCGCTTGTGGACGTCTGGCGTTCTGAAGCTGTTCCATTGCGGCTTGTGCTTCACGGACTCGTGCGGAGATATCATCAGATCTGAGGACTAACAGGGTATCGCCTGGTGAAACTTGATCGCCTTCTTGGACGCGTCTCTCAATGACAACGCCCGTGATTTCACTACCAACTTGCACACGTGAAGTCGAGATCACCCGACCCGTTGCAACCACAATTTGAACGAGGGGTGATGACTCAATCTGGTAGGCGGGTATGAGTGGGCCGCGGCTGACCTGCCAAACGATGATGCCGATCGTCAAAAAGATAAGAGCAATGAGCCAGACGATCAAACGGGGAATGCGTTTATATGAAATTGACACCATACATCCTTTATTTGACTTCAAGTATGGCATTTAGCGAAGAGTAAATGAGTCCTCCACCTGTTGCGATTAATAGCGCCGTGACAAAGATTTGTGAAAGGCGGCGGCTTAGATTGATAGGATGTTTAAGCTGCAATATTGTGGCGACAGTAATGGCAGGAAATGCAATGGCGGACAGAACAATGGCGTTGAGAGAGAGCTCGCCGGCGCCGATGGCGATGACGAGCCTCGCTGCGGATGTGACACCGAACACAATAAACAGATATTGGCGGATGACGTCTTTATCTAAAGGCTGACTATACAGGTGATAGACCAATGGAGGCCCTGGCGTTGCAAACATGCCGCCTAGAATGCCCGTCAGAAAGCCCGCAACGAGTGTTTTTTTCTGGCCTGAGAGCTTGCGTGCGTTGGAATTAATCAATAGTAATGCGACCGCAGAGGCAAGAATGGATACGCCAAGAATCAAGCGCAGCGAATTCAGGCCATGCACCGAAAACCACGATAAAGAGATGTAACCTAAGACTAGACCAATCAAACTGCTCACGAGTGCCGGCATGAGAAGTTTGCCGGGGGACTGACGAGGAGATTTTTTTAGATACAGCAAGCTATTTGCAATGGAGAGGATGCAGGCAATGTTGGCGGCGTCTGCAATTGAAACGATCTGTAGCGCGCCAGTCATGCCAACGAGTATCAAACCAAAAGCAAAACCTGTGAGGTTTTGACAAAAGGCGGCAAGCAAAGCAATTAGGATAAAGGCAAAGTACTGCACGAAAGACATTTTAAATTTTCCTTGCTGCCTGCAAATATGAATCAAAATCGGATGTCGCCTGAACGGTGCCTGAGGTGCTATTGAATATATCCATGTGTAGAAAATGTATAAGCAGTAGCAAATATGCTTCGGCACACTCGTCTATATTGAACTTTAAACGATTCTTGAGAATGCTTTTGACTCAGGTTTGCATACCTCTATCTAGCAAATTAGACGCAAAAAACGATGGCTTACGATAAATTTTAGGAAAATTGATGATATTTTTAACTTTTCCCTATTGATTCAAATGAAAAAATGAAAACTTACAATCACTTTATTGATGGTCAATATGTCGAGCCCATCGGAAAGAAATGGATCGACAGCATTGACCCGTACCTTGGCCAGCCCTGGGCACGCATTCCTCACGGGTGTGCAAAAGATGTGGATCTGGCTGTCGCGGCAGCGACTCGGGCAATGAAGCAGGGCCCTTGGGCCAGTATGAACGCAACACAGCGTGGCAAACTGATGCTCCGCCTAGCGGACTTGGTGACACAGAATGCAGAGCGCCTCGCTGAGCTCGAAGTGCGCGACAACGGGAAGCTACTTGCCGAGATGCGCGGGCAGCTGAACTACCACCCTGAGTGGTGGCGCTATTACGGCGGCCTCGCTGACAAAATCGAAGGCGCTGTCATGCCGATCGACAAGCCAGACATGTTTGCCTTCACGCGTTCTGAGCCGATCGGTGTCGTGGGCGCCTTGACGGCCTGGAACTCACCTTTGATATTCGTTGCTTGGAAATGTGCTCCAGCGATTGCGGCGGGATGCGCAGTGGTCGTCAAGCCCTCGGAGTACGCATCGGTTTCCACTTTGGCGTTTGCCGAGCTCACAAAAGAAGCGGGATTTCCTGATGGTGTGTTTAACGTCGTCACGGGCTATGGTGCTGAAGCGGGCGCTGCGCTTGTAGATCATCCCGATGTCGCAAAAATTACGTTCACAGGTTCCGATTCAACAGGCGCAATGATTTACGCGCAAGCTGCCAAGAGCATGAAACGCGTGGCACTCGAGCTAGGTGGCAAATCGCCCAATATCGTGTTTGCCGACTGCGACCTCGATAAGGCGGCTGCTGGTGTGATCTCTGGCATCTTTGCGGCGACCGGACAGACATGTATTGCGGGTTCACGCTTGTTAGTACAGAACGCCATTAAAGAAGAGTTCACGAAGCGTGTTGTAGAGCTAGCTGCCTCCGCGCGGAAAGGTAATCCAATGTCGCTTGACACCAATATTGGTCCTGTAACGACTCCCGTTCAGTATAAAAAAATCCTCGACTATATCGATATTGCCAAGGCTGAGGGCGCACGCTGTATTTTAGGTGGAGGTCCTGCTAACTCTCCGGATCTTCCAGGTGGTCAGTTTGTCGAGCCAACAATTTTTACGGATGTCACACCCGACATGCGTATCGCGCGCGAAGAGGTCTTTGGCCCTGTGTTGTCAATCATTGGATTCGAAGACGAGGCTCAAGCCATTGCCATGGCAAATGACACCATTTATGGGTTGGCTGCGGGCGTCTGGACAGAAGATATTGGGCGTGCGCTGCGCATGTCCCAAGCATTAAAAGCAGGCACAGTTTGGGTCAATACCTATCGAGCCATTAGCTACATGATGCCTTTCGGTGGCATGAAGCATTCTGGCATTGGTCGAGAAAGCGGCATCGAAGCAATTAAGGGCTTTCTGGAAACAAAAAGTACGTGGATTTCCTTTGCGCAAGGCGCGCCGGCTAATCCTTTCATCATGCGCTGAACTCAACTCATTTGCGCTTGCATGAAAATTTAACGTTAGGAATGTTTCAAATAAAGTTTCAACTGAGGGTGTAAATATGACTGATCACAAGAAAAACTGGAAGCTGGAGACCGTTGCTGTTCATGGGGGCTACAGTCCAGATCCAACGACGCGTGCCGTTGCTGTTCCGATCTATCAAACAGTTGCGTTTGCGTTTGATAATACTCAGCATGGTGCTGATCTATTTGATTTGAAAGTGCCAGGGAATATCTATACGCGGATCATGAATCCGACACAGGATGTGCTCGAGCAACGTGTTGCAGCGCTAGAGGGTGGTATCGCAGCGTTGGCGCTCGCTTCCGGTCAGGCTGCAGTCACCTATGCAATTCAAACGATTGCCGAAGCGGGTGACAACATCGTTTCATCCAGTACCCTCTATGGCGGGACATACAACCTCTTTGCGCATACGTTGCCACTTTCTGGGATCACCACGCGTTTTGCAGATCCGCGTGATGTGGCGTCTTTTGAACCCCTTATTGATGAGAAAACCAAGGCGATTTTTGCGGAGTCAGTGGGTAACCCGTTGGGTAACGTGACGGATATTGCCGCGCTTGCTGAAGTCGCACATCGTCATGGTATACCGCTCATCATCGATAACACTGTACCGTCACCTTATCTGTTGCGTCCTATTGAACATGGTGCCGATATCGTCGTGCAGTCGCTCACCAAGTATCTAGGTGGACATGGCAACAGTTTGGGTGGTGCGATTATCGATTCTGGTAAGTTCCCGTGGGCGGAGCACAAGACGCGTTTCAAGCGTTTGAATGAGCCAGATGTTAGTTATCACGGCGTTGTTTATACGGAAGCATTTGGCCCAGCAGCATATATAGGTCGTGCACGCGTGGTGCCGCTTCGCAATACTGGTGCGGCTATTTCACCGTTCAATGCTTTCCTGATTCTTCAGGGTATCGAAACGTTGGCGTTACGTGTGGATCGCATTACAGAAAACGCCTTGAAAGTTGCGAACTATCTCAAGACCCACAAAAAAGTTGACTGGGTCAGTTTTGCTGGATTGCCTGAGCATCCTGATCACGCCCTAGTTAAAAAGTATTTGTCGGGTAAGGCTCCTGGCTTATTCACATTTGGTGTGAAGGGGGGCAGAGAAGCGGGCGCACGCTTTCAAGATGCCTTGCAGCTCTTTACGCGCTTAGTCAATATTGGTGATGCAAAGTCGCTTGCGACGCATCCCGCGTCGACGACGCACCGTCAGCTCAATCCAGAGGAGCTTGCCCGCGCAGGCGTTAAAGAAGAAACAGTTCGCTTGTCGATTGGTATTGAACACATCGACGATCTGATTGCTGATCTGGATCAGGCGTTAGAGGCTGTTTGAATGTGAAGTAGAGACATTAGTGGCTATCGCGAGCTGTTCAGACTTCTAGCAGTCGCTCAGGCTCCTGGTAGCCACTCAGCCTCTAGTAGCCACTCAGCTGAACAAGATAAAAAATGACGCCAGCCAACAGTGCAGAAACGGGTACCGTGATGATCCACGCCGCTAGGATTTTGAACAGAGCTGAACGCTTGACGAGCTCTTCACGATAGACCCGTTTCATTTTTTTGCGCTCCTTGTTTGACAGAAGCACTTCGGCGGAGTGCGCTTTGAGCTGCTTGAGCATTGCTTTTTTGCCTTTCATATCTGCTTTGGTGAATTTCAGCAAAAAGCTCTCAACTTGTTCCTTGTCCGCTCCTGAGTGATGTAGTCTGATTTCCTCAATCATTCTTGCGTATTGCGTTTTCAATCGTTCACGTAAAAATCCAACACCAAAAATTCCACCGATTGCGATATGAGTTGAGCTGACCGGCAGACCTAGCTGTGATGCGGCAATCACAGTTAACGAGGCGGACATGGCAATACAGAATGCACGCATCTGATCGAGTTCGGTGATTTCTCCGCCCACGGTTCGAATGAGTTTGGGGCCGTAGAGCATCAAGCCTAAAGAGATGCCAATCGCACCGACGACCATGACCCATAAAGGGATCTCGGCTTTACTTGATACGTTTCCTTGGAGAACGGTATCCACAATTGCCGCAAGAGGGCCGATAGCATTGGCAACATCATTGGCTCCGTGCGCAAAACTCAGAAGTGCAGCAGAGAAAATCAGTGGAACGGTAAAGAGAGAGTTAATGCCAGTTTTGTTAGGTTCAATTGCGTTGGCGCGAGCGTTCACGAGAGGACGCACTAAAAACCAAGTCACCACGCCTACCGCTACTCCGATCAGTAAAGCGGTGAGAAACTCAACTCGCCAAATTTTGTTTAATCCTTTGAGGATTAAATATGTTGTAAATGCAAAAGACATGATGCCAATGAGGAGCGGAACAGTTCGCTTCGCAGCGCTGATCATGTCAGGTTGATACGTAATTGAACGTTTGATCCAGTATAGAAAACCGGCTGCGACCAAACCGCCTAACAAAGGGGAGACCACCCAACTTAAAATAATACTGCTCATCACGGACCAGTTCACAATATCCATGCCACCGGCAGCAAGACCTGCGCCCAACACCGCGCCCACGATTGAGTGCGTGGTTGATACAGGTGCGCCGACTAAGGTTGCAAAATTCAACCACAACGCGCCTGCGAGTAGCGCAGATGTCATCACCCAAATGAAACGGTTTCCATCCGCAATCATATTTTGATCAATAATGCCGCCTCGAATGGTTGAGACAACGTCTCCGCCTGCGATGAGTGCACCCATCATTTCAAAAGTCGCGGCAATGATAATGGCGCTGGTCATGGTGAGCGACTTTGACCCCACTGCTGGCGCAACATTGTTAGCGACATCATTGGCGCCAATGTTCATGGCCATGTAGCCCGCAATCATGGCTGCAATAATCAGAATCGATCCCTGAGTGCCTGAAACCTCTAGAGTGAGCGTTGCATAAAGCATGATCCCAAGAACAAAAAGCAGACCGATCCCGAGTCTAAAAACTTCTTTTTGGCCACGTTTTGTAGCCTTTTGTAACTCGGCAATATTTTTCAGTTCCATGCTTCATCCGATGGTGATGCGGTTGTTGCGACTAGCAGCGTGTGTTGTTTCCGGTCGAATTATACGGTTGTCTGTAGGTGGTTGATTTAATTGGGAAAATGAATAGTGATGCCTTGACCAAGGGATTCGTCCTAATCGGATTTCCACTTATACTGATTATCTTGAGGTCAGTTGGTGATTATGCTTAACCCCCGTTTGAATGCCCTGCGTGTGCTGTCTATCATCCCCCCGATGACGCAACTCAACACGCCTTATCCGTCGACTGCGTATCTGACGGGTTTTTTGCGATCCCGCCAGATCAACGCCGTGCAAGAGGATCTAGCACTTGCCTTGGTTTTGCATCTTTTAACGGCCAAGGGACTCGAACAAGTGGGTCAACAGGTTGAAAAGATCGCGCCGCGCAAGCGCAGCCCTATGCTTCGAGCATTTATGGGACAGCGGGCACGTTATATACACACGATTGAAGCGGTCATTGGTTTTTTGCAGGGAAGGGACTCAACACTCGCGCATCGCATCGTGAGTCGTCAGTATTTACCTGAGGGGCCACGTTTTGCCTCCCTAGAAGCTTATCTTGATGACGACTCAGGAGACCCTCTCGGTTGGGCCTTTGGTGCCTTAGGCATGCAGGATCGTGCTAAGCATTTGGCCACGCTGTATCTCAATGACTTGGCGGATGTCTTGAGAGAGGCCGTTGATGAGCGTTTCGAATTTGTGCGCTATGGTGAGTCTTTAGCCGCGAGTCAAGCAAGTTTTGATCCCTTGGCGAGTGCATTGGCGGAGCCCCGTACGCTGGTTGATGAAGTGCTGCAACAACTGACGCTCGAGTCAATCGCTCGTCACGCGCCAACGGTTGTGCTGCTCTCCGTCCCATTTCCTGGGACTGTATATGCAGCCTTTCGAATTGCCCAAACGATCAAAGCGCATCACCCTAATATCCAAATAGTACTGGGTGGCGGATTTGTAAACACCGAGCTACGCGAACTCAACGAACCTCGCGTGTTTGACTATGTCGATTTTGTGACGCTGGATTCAGGTGAGCGTCCTTTGCTCGCGCTGCTAGATTACTTACTCGGCAAACGCTCCGCTCAGCGTTTGGTCCGCACCTTTTTACGTGACGAGACGGATGGTTTAGTACGCTATGTCAATATGGCTGAGCCAGAGGTGCCGTTCGAAGAAGTCGGGACGCCAACTTGGGATGGTTTGCCACTACATGACTACTTGTCGTTACTCGATATGCTCAACCCGATGCACCGCCTCTGGAGCGATGGTCGTTGGAATAAACTGACTGTCGCACATGGCTGTTATTGGAAAAAGTGTAGTTTTTGTGATGTGAGTCTAGATTACATTGGTCGTTATGAAACTGCGTCAGCAGAAGTTCTCGCCGATCGGATTGAGTCCATTGTCCGCGAAACGGGGCAAACAGGCTTTCATTTTGTAGACGAGGCAGCTCCCCCTAAGGCACTCAAGTCTCTCGCCTTAGAACTCATCAAACGAAATCTCAATATTTCCTGGTGGGGCAATATTCGTTTTGAAAAAACGTTTACGCCTGAGCTCTGTCAGCTTCTCGCACAAAGCGGTTGTATCGCGGTCTCCGGTGGGCTTGAGGTCGCCTCGGATCGTTTGCTAACGTTGATGAAAAAAGGAGTCTCGGTCGATCAGGTCGCTCGAGTGACGCGCGCCTTCAGCGATGCGGGTGTTTTAGTACATGCCTATCTAATGTACGGTTTTCCTACTCAAACCGTTCGCGATACGGTCGATGCCCTAGAGTATGTCCGTCAATTATTTGCGAATGGCTGTATGCAAAGTGGATTTTTTCACCGATTTACCTGTACTGTCCACTCGCCAGTCGGTCTGAATCCTAAAGAATATGGGGTGACACTAGAGCCATTGCCCCCAACAAGCTTCGCTAAGAATGATGTTGGTTTTATCGATCCAACAAATGTAGACCATGCCGCTTTAGGGGTTGGGCTGCGGCGCGCGATTTATAACTATATGCACGGCATTGGCCTTGAAGAAGATGTGCGCAGTTGGTTTTCGCTCAAGGTGCCGCGCACCACCGTGGCCCCTAACTACATTGAACTTGCGCTTGAACGCGAGTGATGTACTAGATGATGAAAAAATTACTGAGTTTTGGAGAATATTGATGACAACAAGTATGCATGAAGAAGACTTTGAGTCCGCAGAGATTCGCGTGTTGCGAAAGGACCTAGCGCTTGCATTGCGTGCCGCTGCTCACCATGGTTTATCCGAAGGGGTCTGTAATCACTTTAGTGTTGAAATGCCTGACGACAGTGGCCGATTTTTACTCAATCCTCGAGGGCTGCTTTGGAGTGAAATTCAAGCCGAGGATATTGTGATGGTGGATACCCATGGCGAGCGCTTAGCTGGGCGTCATCCTGTCGAGCCGACCGCCATGTTTATTCATGCAGCGGTGCATCGCATCGCAAAAAAAGCGTGTGTGTTGCATACTCATATGCCCTACGCGACGGCCTTGACCTTGACGCGTCAACGCGGACTCGACACCACACTGTCACAGAACGCTATGCGGTTTCACAATCGAGTGGCAGTGGATGCGCGTTACAACGGGTTAGCGCTTGATGCTAGCGAAGGTGAGCGTATTGCCAATGCGATGCAGGGAGCCGATGTTGTCTTTTTAGGTAATCACGGTGTTGTGGTCTGTGGTGAGAGGGTCGATTACGCCTACGATGACCTCTATTTTCTAGAGCGTGCTTGCATGATGCAAGTGCTCGCGATGTCCTCTGGCTTGCCACTTGAGCCCGTCGATGCCGTCTTAGCACAGCGAGTCGGCGAGCAAACGCTCGGCGAGCGTTTGCAGTCTGAGTTATTTTTTAAAGCACTCGGTCGCAATCTTTAAAATACAGTGCTGTGCCTCAGACCATGCCTCCGTTGGGTTGAATGATCTGTCCGTGCACCCAAGAGGCGCGGTCGGAGACTAAAAAGCTGACGACTTCGGCGACCTCAGCGCAGGTACCGATCCGATTAAAGGGGCTGAGCGCGGCCGATCGTGCTTTGGCCTCATCTGTTTTACCACTGCGAAAAAGTTCAGTATCAATAGAGCCCGGTGCGACAGCATTGACACGCACGTTGCGTGCCGCGAGTTCCTTAGCCATCGAGCGAATAATCGCCTCAACAGCCGCTTTGCTTGCGGTGTAGGCACCTGCGCCTGGGACTGCGTGACGGACCATTGCGGTCGTCATGCCGATAATGTTTCCTCCATCCAACACCTCATTCGCCGCCTCGTGCAGGACATTGAAGGCGCCAAAAAGATTGACCTCCATAATTTGCCGAAAGCTTTCGTGGCTGTACTGGCCAATTGGTAAATAGGGTAAGTTGATGCCTGCATTCGCCACCACGACCTCGGGTCGAGTGCCAAAGTCTTCAATAATCTTTTTAAACGTCTTTGAGACTGCTGCGGCATCTCTAACATCGACGGCATACGCTTTGATATGACCTGGTACCTCAAGCGCGTGAGCAGCCTCGGGAGCACTGACATAGGTAAAGGCCACATTAAAACCATCACGTTGCAAGGCTTTTACACAGGCTGCACCGATGCCGCGCGATCCGCCAGAAATAATTGCTAAGGGAGTTGTCATGAAAATCCTAAATGATCCGTAATCAAAGGCAAAGTGGGAACGACCTGCTAATGTTAAGGTTTTTCTTCAAGTTAGCCTTACTTTTAAGCATGATTTACATAGTATTTTCCCGATGTTTTGCGGTGAAATAGGGTAATCATGATTTACATGAGAATGTTAATTAGTTACAGTGCGTACGCGTCTAGTTCAGAGCCTGAACTAGACTTCTTTTTTTTCAAGGAAATCACATGTCTTCTTTATCCTTAAAGCTGGTCACTGCGTCGTTTGCTGTGCTGGCGTCGGCGCTGGTTGCAGCACCCGCCGCTGCCCAGGAAAAACTCCGTATCGCGCTCGACACAAACCCTGTTCACGTACGTAACAAAGGCGTGGAAATTTTTGTTGAAGAATTGAAAAAGCGTACAGGTAATCGTTTCGCTATTGAAGTTTATCCAAGCGGTCAGTTGTTCCGTGATCGTGACGTCCCACGCGCTCTGCGTCAGGACGCAGTTGAGATGGCTGTCCCCGGTACATGGCAGCTCGACAGTGCTGAGCCAAATGCCGCACTACAGAGTTTGCCGATGTTCTACGGCGTCGACGGCCCAACCGTTTACAAAGTCATGGATGGAAAGCTGGGTGAATATCTGAACAAGAAATTTGAAGAGCGCATGCGCGTCAAGATCTTGGGTAAGTGGATGGACTTGGGTATGCAGCACACTTACACCATCAACAAAGAAATCAAGAGTTACCCTGAATTCAAAGGCATGAAGCTTCGTTACGCTGGTGGGACCGCGAACGCGCAGCGTATCAACACGTTGGGCGGTACCGCATTGCTCGTGCCATGGCCTGATGTTCCGTTGGCAATGAGCCAAGGCGTGATGGATGGCTTGTTGACCACCTACGAAAGCAGCTTCTCATCGAAATTGATGGACTCTGGAATGAAGTACGCTTTCGAAGACAACAACCAGTTCAATCAATATGTGCCGATGATGCGCGCAAACTTCTTTAACAAGCAGCCTAAGGAAGTTCAGCAAGCCATCCTTGAATCATGGGATATTGCCGCGACACAGGAGCGCAAAAACGCAACTGAGGCACAACTTAAAGCCAAAGAGACCTTGGTCAAGAATGGCTTAAAGGTTGTGATTCCTACTCAAGCTGAAGTCTTAGCTGCACGTCGTGAGTTGATGAAGATCCAGCCTGAGCTCGTCAAGAGCATCAAGATGGACCAAGACGTGGTTGATGAAGCCTTGAAAAACCTTAAAGCAGCGGGCGTGGCGTACTAAAAATGCAAGCAAAAGACGATGTTCAAGCGGCCAATCCTTCTGGCAGTAAGCTCTACGAGACCTTACGTCAGAAAGCTGAGGCTGATCTCCAAGCGGAAGCCCATGGCGTACCGGAGTCCCACCCGATAGAGTCCCTAGTGGTGGGTGGTTTAGCTACGCTCGCGCTCGCGATGTGTTCTTACAACGTGATCGTAAGATTGACAGTTCCTTCGTGGACGCTGGACTTCGTCGAAGAAGTACAGGTGTACATGGTGATCTGGGCGGTATTTTTATCGCTCGGCACCGTGACCCTGATGGATCGGCACGTTAAGTCAGATTTCTTTATCAATATGTTTCCCACCAAGCTTAAGTATGGCGTCGAAGTGATGGCGGATGTGCTTGGTTTGTTCTTTTGTGTACTTGCAACGTATTACGGGTTGGTTGTCGCGCATCAGGCCTGGGAGTTTGGAGATGTATCGACGACAGTGCTTAGAGTGCCGTTATGGATTTATTTTGCAGCACTTCCTGGTGGTACTTTCGTGATGGGATTAGCTTACTCAGTTCGTCTTTATCGTAAATGGATGAAGCGGGAGCTGCAGCATGCTTAGTTTTTTCTCTCCACTATTTATTATTCTGTTGGTTCTTGGTGTCCCGATTTACCTAACAATGGGACTGACCTCAGGGCTGGTTTTTGCGTCGGAAGGTAGCCTTGTTCCTCTTGCACAGAAGATCATTGACGAGCTCAACTCGCCAACACTTCTTGCCATTCCGTACTTTGTGATTGCGGCGACTTTCATGGAGCGCGGGGGTGTAGCCAAAGCACTCATTAACGCTGCAACAGCCTGGATTGGTCGCGTCCACGGTGGACTGGGGTTGGTTTCTGTCTTAACGTGTGCGATTTTCGCTGCAATGTCTGGTTCATCAGTTGCAACAGCGATTGCGATGGGAACCATCATGATTCCCGCAATGTTGCGCAATGGTTATGCACCATCCTTCGCAGGCGGCATTCTGGTTTCGGCCGGAACGCTAGGAATTCTGATTCCTCCTTCACTTGCATTTGTGGTGTACGGTGTTCTGGCAGACGCCTCCATCCCTCGATTGTTTTTGGGGGGAGTGATTCCTGGATTGATCAGCGCCAGTATGATGGGTTTATACGTTTATTATTTCAGTAAAAAGAAAGGCTACGTTGATCATGAACCGATGCCAAAAGCTGAAAAAATAAAGAAAACTGTTGTCGCTATTCCAGCATTGCTCGTTCCGGTTGTCGTATTGGGTGGACTGTACGGCGGCTTTGTGACCTTAACCGAGACGGCCGCACTGTCAGCAGTCGTAGCAATTGCGCTTGCTCTGTTCGTTTATCGCGAGGTTCAGGTACGTGATTTCTTGAAGGTGATGACGCATGCTGTGCGCAGCGCTGCGGCAATCATGATCATTATTGCGATGGCCCTTGCTTTTGGGCATCTGATTACAGAAACCGGCATTGCACAAAAGACGCTGGATTTTGTGGAAAGTTTGAATATCAAGCCTTGGCAGTTTCTGTTGGCTGTCAATATTTTGCTGATATTTTTGGGTATGTTTCTTGAGGTTTTTTCTATCCTCTTGATCATGGTGCCGATCGTCCTGCCTTTGCTTGAGCCTCTTGGTATTGATCCGATTCATTTCGGTGTGATGCTTGTGATCAACATGGAGCTGGCTTTGATGTCGCCGCCTGTGGGTTTGAACTTGTTTGTCATTAGCAATATTTCCAAGATTCCTTTGGCTCAGGTGTTACGTGGAACGATGCCATTTTTCTGCCTGATGATTGGTTTGTTACTCTTGGTGACATACATTCCCATCGTCTCAACCTGGCTGCCCAACCTATTAATGGGTCCCGGTTAAGATGTTTTTCACGTCATTCGGATAATCTGATTTGTTCGATTGACGCTTAAAACCAGAGAGAGGCAAAGCCCCCTGGCCGGAAACGGTTTGGGGGCTTTTACCATTAGCTTGTTGTTAAAAACACCTTAAATCATATTTACGGAGATCAATGATGTTGGCGTATGAGCTTGATTTTGGATTGCCTGAAGAGGTCAATTTTTTGCGCGAAACTGTGCGAGATTTTGCTACACAGGAAATTGCTCCACGTGCTGCCCAAATCGATCGAGACGATCAGTTTCCGATGGATCTTTGGCGAAAGATGGGTGATATGGGGCTTTTAGGTGTTACCGCGAGTCCCGAGTATGGTGGCGCGGGTATGGGCTATCTCGCGCACATGGTGGTGATGGAAGAGGTCTCCCGTGCCTCAGCGTCTGTCGGACTTTCCTATGGTGCTCACTCTAATCTGTGTGTGAATCAAATCATGCGGAATGGTTCAGATGCGCAGAGAGCAAGGCTACTGCCACCATTGATCTCTGGTGAGCACATTGGTGCTTTGGCCATGAGCGAATCAGGCGCTGGGTCTGATGTAGTCAGTATGAGACTGCGAGCAACGCAGGAGGGGACTGGCTATCGTCTGAATGGCACCAAAATGTGGATTACCAATGGACCTGATGCTCAAACAATCGTGGTCTACGCCAAGACCGACCCTGAGATGAATGCTCGGGGCATTACCGCTTTTTTGATTGATCGCGATATGCCTGGTTTTTCTGTGGCTCAGCGTTTGGATAAGCTCGGCATGCGTGGCTCGCACACTGGCGAGTTGGTGTTTGATCATGTTTTCGTCCCTGATGAAAACATACTTGGGTTGCTCAATGGTGGTGTGCAAGTGTTGATGAGTGGGTTGGACTACGAGCGAGCTGTGTTGGCTGCGGGTCCACTTGGCATTATGGGTGCCTGTCTGGATGTTGTATTACCTTATGTGCATGAGCGGCAACAGTTTGGCCAGTCGATCGGCGAGTTCCAATTGATACAAGGCAAGCTTGCTGATATGTATGCCACGTATTCTGCATGCCGTGCCTATTGCTATGCAGTCGGCCGCACACTCGATGCACGTTCTGTTGGTTCCTCCGTCAATCAGAGAGGGATGCGTAAGGATGCAGCGGGTGTCATTTTGTATTGTGCAGAAAAAGCAACCTGGATGGCGGGCGAGGCCATCCAGATTCTTGGGGGTAACGGCTATATCAATGACTATCCAACGGGTAGGCTTTGGCGCGATGCCAAGTTGTACGAGATTGGCGCAGGTACAAGCGAAATCCGTCGTATGTTGATTGGTCGTGAGTTGTTCAACGAGACGATGTAATCATTAATACGCAATACATTTTTTACTCAAGGTTTTTGATCTCTCCATTGTTCGAGTAGCCCAGCCGATTTCATTTTTGACTCTTCAAGGTGACGTGACTTAACGTGACCATATCCCCTAATGTGCTCAGGGACTGAGGCGATTTTTACAGCCAGATCAATATTGTTAGGACTTAGTTTTGGCAATAACGACTCAATACATAATTTGTATTCTGTGAACAGAGCGCGTTCGGTGCGTCGCTCAGTCGTATAGCCAAAGGGATCAAAAAGACTGCCGCGTAAGACTTTAAGGTGTTTCAGTCCCTTAAATACAGGGCGTATCCATCCACCAAATCGACGTTTTACCGCTTCACCGTTGGCAGCATGTCTTGAGAGTAACGGAGGCGCGAGATAGTGCGTGACCTCAAAACCTGGTTCATATTGCTGTTGTAGTTTTTTTACGAAATTGTCATCGGTGTGTAATCGTGCGACTTCGTACTCGTCCTTGTAAGCCATTAGTTTAAAAAGGTAACGTGCCACGGCTTCTGCAAGACGGGTACTTTGAGAGACTGATTGTTCGGCAAGACGAATCCGTTTGACAAAGTGGCGATAGTCTTCCGCGTAACGTTGGTGTTGATACTGCGTTAGAAACTCAACACGTTGCGTCACAAGTTGCTCGAGTGATGGACGCGTTTTAAATTGCAATGGCACTTCGCGAGGGGTGGCACGCTGCAGTTTTGTATCGACAGCAGCGGCGCGACCCCATTCAAAGGCGAGCAAATTGCGCTCGACCTGCACACCGTTGAGTCTGAGCGCCTCAGTCAGGGCTTCGTGTGATAGGGGGATCCATCCTTTCTGCCAACAATACCCGAGTAGCAAGGGATTTGCGTAGATGGCATCGCCTAATTTATCGACGGCCAGTGCGCTAGCATCTAGACTGGCTAGCTGTTCGCTTCCAACTGCATTGCCTAGTGCCGTCGCGCACACTGCATTCGATGACTGCCAATCTGGGCTCTGTACAAAGCCCGCGGTAGGTGTGTCATGACTATTTAACGCAATGCGTGTCAGCCCTTTCTGCATCAACGCTTGAGTGGTTTGGCTTGCCGCGACCACACCATCGCAGGCAAGAATCAAATCAGCCTTGGCAACATCGACTTTGGTTGCACAGAGGGTTTCTGGATCCTCCGCAATTTGTACATGACTCCATGTTGAACCCCCTTTTTGAGCGAGTCCTGCCGAGTCCTGAGTGATGACACCCTTACCCTCGATGTGGGCCGCCATCCCTAAAAGCTGACCAATCGTAATTACTCCGGTGCCTCCCACACCTGCTACGACGATGCGATAAGGTTGATCGCAGTCTGGGATCTTAGGCTGGGGAAGTTGAGGCAGCATCTCATTCTGGATGGTAGTGCTGCGATCAGACTGGATGGATGGTTTACGCTTTGTGGCGTTTTCAAGCACCACAAAACTTGGACAAAACCCTTTTAGACATGATTCGTCTTTGTTACAGCTACTGTGATTGATTTGCCGTTTGCGTCCAAAATCTGTTTCTAACGGCTCGACAGAAAGACAGTTGCTTTTTGTGGAGCAGTCACCACAGCCTTCGCAAACAAGCTCATTAATGATGACGATGCGTTTCGGATCTTCGAGCTTGCCAGCTTTGCGACGACGGCGCTTTTCAGTCGCGCACGTTTGATCGTAGACAATCACAGTTGTGCCACGAATTTCTCTAAAGAGTCTCTGCACGGTATCGAGCTCGTCGCGATGCCAGACCTTGACCCCAGCTTCAAGCACAACGCCATCGTAGCGATCTGGATCGTCGGTGACGACGGCGATGCGACTGACGCCCTCTGCGGTACAACTCTTGACGATTTGTGGGACAGATAGTCCTTCAGGGCGTTCGCCAACGGGTTGGCCACCTGTCATGGCGACTGCATCGTTATAAAGAATCTTGTAGGTGATATTGACGCCTGCGACAACCGCTTGGCGGATGGCGAGCGAGCCACTATGGAACCACGTTCCATCACCAATATTGGCAAAGACATGTGTGTCTTTTACAAAATGCGACTGCCCGACCCAGGGTGCGCCTTCTCCACCCATTTGGGTGAACGTTGATGTTGAACGATCCATCCACAACACCATATAGTGGCAACCGATCCCGGCCATGGCACGGCTCCCCTCAGGGACGCGAGTGCTGGTGCTGTGTGGACAGCCACTACAGAACCAGGGCGGTCGCTCACCCAGGGTGGTGTCAACAATGCTCAGCGCGCGTTGCTTGGCCTCGATGACAGTGAGGCGTGCTTGAATGCTATTGCGTACGGAGTCTGGAATTGCGCGCTTTAATAAACGTTTGGCAATTGCTTGAGCGATCAGGGCAGGGCTGAGGTCTGCGTTTGCGCGGAGCAGCCAGTTGCCGGCAGGATTCGATCTTGCCCATTCTCCGCCGCTATGATCCGAGTCTGGTTGATCAAACTTCCCCAGTACATCGGGACGCGTATCGGGTCGCCAGTTGTAAAGTTCTTCTTTAAGCTGATACTCAATGATTTGCCGCTTTTCTTCGACGACCAGGATCTCTTCGAGCCCGAGGGCGAAGGTGCGAGTTGTGCTCGCCTCCAACGGCCATACAACATTGACTTGATGGACACGGATACCAATTTGTCGGCATATTTCCGCCGTCAGACCTAAATCGTCAAGCGCTTGAAGCGTATCGCGATAGGCTTTGCCACTCGCCATAATACCCAGGCGGTCATGGGGGCCCTCTATCACGGTGTGGTTAAGTTTGTTTGCTCTGATGTATGCAAGCGCTGCATACCACTTGTACTCCATCAGACGCGCTTCTTGAGCGAGTGGCGCATCAGGCCACCTAATGTGCAGACCACCTTCAGGTAAGTCAAAGTCTTCTGGCAATATGATCTTGACACGATTGAGCGCGACATCGACGCTCGCGCTCGATTCAACGACCTCCTGAATTGTTTTCATACCCGACCAAAGGCCAGAGAAACGACTCAGCGCAAAGGCATGCAGCCCCATATCGAGAATGCCTTGCACATCGCTTGGGAAGAAAACCGGTAATCCGCATGCTTTGAAAATATGGTCGCTTTGGTGGGCGGCTGTAGAACTCTTGGCGATATGGTCATCCCCCGCGACTGCAATGACGCCACCATGCGGTGACGTACCTGCCATATTGGCGTGTTTGAACACATCGGAACAGCGGTCGACACCGGGACCTTTGCCATACCAAAGACCAAATACGCCATCGTACTTTTTTTGCTCCGGGAATAACTCGACTTGCTGCGTGCCCCATACCGCCGTTGCCGCAAGCTCTTCGTTGACCCCTGGTTGAAAAACGATGTTATGTTTGCGCAGATGCGTGGATGCTTTCCATAGTGCTTGATCGTAGCCACCCAGTGGGCTACCACGATAGCCGCTGATGAAACCTGCAGTGTTTAGACCGGACTGCATATCTCTCATCTGTTGCATCATCGGCAGTCTGACGAGTGCTTGTACGCCGCTCATAAACGCTCTGCCGAGGTCTTGAGTATATTTGTCTTCGAGGGAAACCTTGTCAAACACCTTTTGGGTGGATTCGGTTAGTGGTGCGTTCATGTTGATGACTCCTTTGATCAAAAGGGTGGCCTGTTGGGCCTAATAACTCACTGCAAGATTGAGTGCCTGAACACCTAAAAAGAAATCCTCCAGATTCATCGCCTCATGTGGGTTGTGAGAGCCGAACTCGTTTCTGATGAAAATCATTCCGCTTGGTACGCCAGCATTGGCAAAGACTGCTGCATCGTGTCCTGCACCGCTAGGGACAACTTCTGAGACGATACCTAATTCTTTACAGGCAGTGGATAACTTCTCAACCCAGCAGGGGTCCATCAGCGCGGGCGCGGTATACAGCTTTCTGTCAAAGACAAATTCCACGCCTCTTGAGCGTGCTATTTCTTGACATTCATTACGCATTAACTGATAGAACTGCTCGAGGGTTGAGTCGCTTTGACTTCGGACCTCAAAACTAAAATGGACTTCACCGGGAATCACAGAGAGTGCGTGGCTAGCAGGGTTGGTTGAAAAAATCCCGCAAGTCATCACCAAATCCATCCCCATCTGTTGGAGTACACGCCAGTGCTCATCAAGGTGCGACAATAATTCTGCACAAGCGAGGACCGCGTCTTTTCTCATCCAGCGAGGCACTGCACCCGAGTGTCCCGTTTCACCTTTGCAGAGGATCCGGTTATGTCGAATGTTGCCCCGGATCCCAGATACCGAAGCGATTGGCCACTCACGCGCCACCATGATCGGACCTTGCTCAATGTGTAGCTCAAGATACGCGGCAATATTAGAGAGGTCGATTAATGGATCGCCTTGTTCAATACGGCTAATAGGGATGTCTAACTGAGTCATGGCCTCACGCAAGGTTTGGCCTGTGTTCCGTGATTGCTGATTCAGGTCATCTGTCGAAAGTTTGCCAAGGAGTGCCAGTGAGCCCATATACGCTTTTCCAAACCACGCACTTTCTTCGCCGCGTAACGCTAAGACTCGAATCGCCCTTTGTTGATTTTTTGGTGCTTCTTTCATATGAAGCAAAATCAGAATGCCAGCGATGACGCCCGCGAGACCGTCAAAATTTCCGCCTTGTGGCACAGAGTCAAGGTGAGACCCAATCAAAATAATTTTGCCTGAAGGCTCTGCTTGCAGCTTGATGATTAAATTCGCACCCGCGTCAAAAGTGCAGTCCAGCCCTCGTTCAGTGCAGTACTCAAATAAAATATTGAGCGCCACAGTCTCGCCCCGACCGTAGCTTTCACGCGTGATGCCAACCCCATCATTGGTCGCTTCACGCACCCGCATGAATAAAGTGTCTGCAACCCCGAGTAGTTTCGGATCCATCCGAGAATAAACGGTAGTCATACCGTTCTTTCCTGGGCGTTTGGCAAGGCACCCGCACCGCCATGTTCAACGGACCAACGCATAGGATCTTGTAAAAAATCTTTAATTTCTTTGGCGCGCTCTGGTGAAAAATAACTCATCACTTTCGTGAGGGAAAAAATATCATGCCACGTTGCAAGTGAATGCAGTTCTATTTGATGATCAGCATAGGCTTGTTTGCTTTGGGGATAGATATCGTAATTAAAAACGACAAATACATCGCGTACAGTAGCACCCGCTTGTCGCAACGCCAACGCAGCTCCGATTTTTGAAAGGCCGTCTGTGGTGAGGTCGTCTACCAAGAGGCATCTCGCACCGACTGGCAGATCTCCTTCGATTTGCGCATTGATACCCCATCCCATGGCCTTCTTTCTGACATAGACCATCGGGAGGTTTAAGCGCTCAGCAAGCCAGCATGCAAACGGGATCCCTGCAGTCTCTGTGCCAGCAATACAATCAATTGAGGTGCCGAGTTTTTCACGTAACAAAGCCGCCGCGTGATCCATCAATAAAGTGCGTCGGGCGGCATCGGACATTAACTTTCGGCAATCGACGTAAACGGGACTCGCCCAACCACTTGTATAGATAAAAGGGCGATCTTCAAATACGCGGACGGCATTGAGTGCTAGCAAGGTGTTTGCGGTGTCCTGTGCTGCAATATTTTGTCGTGGCGATCTTGGAGGCGAAATGGTCATAAAGGCGCTCACTAAATAAAACTTTAAATTTAGGCTGTCTTTTAGGCTTGGGTGCCCCTGCAGGGTGACTTGTTATTTGTATCAATTCGTCCCATCATCGGCGCAGAATACAATGTTGTCAAACAATCCACGCCTACAAAAAAGTATTTCAAGAGAAACAAGATGAGCGACTCAAGTTATTGGCTGATACGCTGTGGCAATCAGATTCTGATTTCGATCGATGAGCAAGGTAATGAGGCCTTCCCGCAAGCGAGGATGGCCGACTTTGGGCATGTTGAGCAACCGCTCAAAATTGGACACTGGAATGGGGTGTCTTGTTATGCCGTTGAAACTGAGCAAATTCCTGCGCATATTGTGGGTGAGTTGCGAAACGTCCGTAGCCTCTTTGCCTCGGCAGGCCCTGATTTATTCGCGCTAGCGGGACGCGGTACTCAGATGATCGATTGGGAGAAAAATCATCGTTTTTGCGGTCATTGCGGTACGCCTACAATAATGAAAAAAACCGAGTTTGCGCTTGAGTGCCCCGCATGTAAACTCACTGCGTATCCGCGCATCTCGCCCGCTGTGATGGTATTAATTGAACGCGGTGATGCGTTGATGTTAGCCCGCAGTCCACATTTTCGTCCCGGCGTATTTAGTGCCCTAGCAGGTTTTGTCGAGCCAGGTGAGACGCTCGAACAGTGTGCGGTGCGTGAAGTCCGTGAAGAAGTCGGTCTAGAAATTACGAATTTGCGTTACTACACAAGTCAGTCATGGCCATTCCCCAACTCACTTATGGTTGCATTTTTTGCCGATTATGCTGGAGGAGACATCACACCCGATCCAACCGAAATCGAGGCAGCCGGGTGGTTCGAGCGTAGCGCGTTACCTCCGCTCCCGGATCATGTCAGTATCGCCCGGCAGTTGATCGATGCCTCCTGCCGGATATACGCAAATCAGTAAGTATCGAACATGCGTTGAATGTCTGCGAGGTCTTGGGTCTTTGTGAGGGCCATCGCCAGCAAAATGCGCGATTTTTGTGGGGTCAGGTTGTCGGCTTGCAAGAAACCGGCTGCTCGAACTTTACTAGGTCCAAAGGTCCGGCCTGAGCCCGCTCGCGACGAAAGTACCACCACGACACCACGTTTGGCCGCTGCTTCCATCGCTGTGAATTCCTCGGGCGATAGAAGGCCTGGTGCAAAGGCTGCGCCGACAATACCGCGCGCACCTGCATCGACAAAAGCTTTTATGGCCACACCATCTGAGCCTGCATAGCTGTAAGAAATATCGACACGCGGCAACTCCGCGATTTGAGCCATGTCAAACTCTGTGTCGGGTGAATGGCGACGCATCGGCTTGCGATAAATGACGACACGATCGCCATCGACATGTCCGAGTGCGCCAAAATCCGGTGTGCGGAACGTTTGCAGACGGCCGTTAGATGTCTTGGTGACTTCGCGGGCAGACTGAATTTCATCATTTAGGCAAACTAGCACACCAAGGCCTTTCGCCTCGGGGCACGCGGCAACACGCACGGCGTTGTATATATTCATCCCCGCATCCGAGGAGAGTGCACCTGCGGGACGTTGCGAACCTGTCAGGACGACGGGTATTTCAGTTTTAAGTGTCAGATGCAATGCATAGGCGGTTTCTTCTAGCGAAGAGGTGCCGTGCAGAATGACCACACCCGCCAGATCCGAATGTTCTTTCAATAGACTTGAGATGACTTCTGCGAGTTTTTTCCATTGCGGGAAACTCACGGCGGTTGAGAGCAGGGTGTCGAACGCCACCGGGATCACCTCTGCAACGGTCTTGGATTGTGGAAATTTTTCCAACATGCCATACGCATCAAGTCGCGTGCCAGTCGAACTATATTCAAACATATCAAGCTCGCCTAAGATACTGAGCGAAGTGATCGTACCGCCTGTGCTGATGAGGGCAACTTTTGGTTTAGTTGTCATATGGGTTCCATGAATCCTGAGATGTTTATTTTGCTGATTAAGCTGTCGAGTTGATCAGTTCGTCACGTATTTAAGTATTTATTCGTCCTTAAATTTAGCGGGACGTTTTTCCTTCCAGGCGGCGGCACCTTCTTTGATATCCTGAGAGCGTTCAGTGAGTAGAACAGCCTCTGTGATCGCAGCGGTGTCCACCTGACCGCGAGCAATCAAATTGAGATGTTTTTTGATACCTATCAGTGCAAGCGGCGCCATCGATGCAAGCTGATTTGTCAGATTTTCGACTCGGAGATCGAGTTCGTTGGGCGCGACAAGCTCGGTTAAAAAACCTATCTCAAACATTTTTGCCGCTTCAATTTTTTCAGACGTTAAAAATAGTCTCTTGGCATGGTTGAGTCCAAGTCGCGTAATGTAGCGAACCATGCCGCCAGGGTAAAAGTGCAAACCAAGTTTTGCGGCCGGCATAAACATATTGGTCGCGGTGCTACCAATGCGAAAGTCACAAGCCAAACACAAATCTGTACCACCTCCGTACACACCGCCATTAATTGCAGCAATGGTGACAGGGCGAGCCTGTTCAATCAGATCGATGGTTTCGCCAAAATAGAGTGACGAAGGCGCGCTTTCGGCGGCAAGCGAAGAAATGTCATAGCCGCTGCAAAAGTATTTGCCTTGCGCAATAAAACGTAAGACGAGCACATTTTCATTTTGATTGACTGCGTCTAGGTGTGCGCGAATGACCGCGAGATCATTGGGGCTCAGACGATTGGCGTATTTAGGGTTCGTCAGACAAATCGTAGCGATCGCACCAGAAATTGCGAGTGTTGGAGTTGTCACAACTGGTGATTTGTTGACTTCTTGCATATAGGCTACCTAAGTTTATAGATCTTGACTGATCCATGCGACGAGCGCTGAGATCGTCAGCACGGAAAGCACGGTTGAGACCAATATTGCGCGCGCGCTCGCTGCTGCATCTCGCTGGTATATCTGGGCCATCATGAATGGGCCTGTGCCGACGGGCAACGCAGCAGCCAAAATCGCAACATAGGCCCAGAGTTTTGGAACATCAAATACAAATAAAACAAGGACAGCAGTCAGCGCTGGCTGAACAAGCAGTTTGAGTAGTACGATGCGAATCACATCTGGGCTCGCACTGCGATCGGTCGTCTGACCCAAAAAGAGTCCAATCGCAATGAGCGCACATGGTGTGGAGGCATCGCCTAACAATCCAATATAGCGGGCCGCTGGAACAGGCATGGGCCATTGCAAAATAGACCACAACACACCGAGTATTGGCGCGACGAGCAGTGGATTGCGTAGCATCGAACCCAGCACTTTTCGGATCGCAGGTAAAACACTTGCGTTCTCCAGTCTTTGCAGCTCAGCCAGCATGATGGTGACTGCAAAGAGTAGAGAAACTGTAAATACGGCCGTAATGACGGATGGACTTAATCCCGCCTTGCCAAAAACCATCAAACACAGAGGGATCCCCATGAAGCCTGCATTGCTGTAGGCGGCGCTCATGCTGTTAATGAGACGATCGATGGGGGGTGTTTGTTTGTCTCTGGAAATGAGAGCATACAGACCGGCAGTCCCGAACATGCCCAGTGCAAAAGACCAAAAGAAGCCGGGTTGCGCCAGTTCGGATAGGTCGGCTGTCGACATTGCAGCGAAAAGTTGGGCGGGGAGGGCGAGATAGATGACGAAACTGTTCAAACCTTCTCGGCTCGTGGTACCAAGCAGATTGGTTTTGGTGCAGATCCAGCCTGTCAGGATCAAAGCAAATACAGGGAAGGCAGCGTCAATGACCGCAGCAAACATAGCCGAATTGAAAATGGAAAATAATGTTCCCAAGTGTAGCGTGTTGGCCCGCTTGCGCACGACAAAGGAGCCTGATCCACCATAATATGTTGTTGCCAATCAAACCTAGTGGTTCAATCATGGATGAGGAATCAATGGCAGTGTCAAAAGATTTGCGTATTGTTCTAGGGTCTTGGGGTGAGCTCAGCGCGCCGGCGGCAGCCATTCGTTTTGAGGTTTTTGTAGAAGAGCAAAAGGTCCCAGTCGAAGAGGAACTCGATGTCATGGACGAACAATGTGTACACGCTCTTGCCTACAATCACAGCCAAGTGCCCGTCGCCACGGGGCGCTTGTTGCCTGATGGCCACATTGGAAGGATGGCTGTGTTGCGCACTTCTCGTCTGAACGGTGCGGGGAGCGCGGTGTTGATCGCGCTGATGGAGGCCGCTCGCGCTAAGGGTTTGACTGAGGTCGCACTTGGGGCGCAGTTACATGCGCGTGGCTTTTATGCCAAACATGGTTTTAGCGAGTATGGCGACGTCTTTATGGATGCCAATATTGAGCACATCATGATGAAACGGCTTTTGGTGTGAAAGATCGTTTGCCTAAAGATTAGTTTTCAATAAAAAACCCCAAAATTCATTAGAGAATTTTGAGGCTGATTATAAAGCTACAGGCATTATGCTTTACACTTCGTTGGTGCCCAGAAGAGGACTCGAACCTCCACACCTTGCGGCACACGGACCTGAACCGTGCGCGTCTACCAATTCCGCCACCTGGGCCTATCTTTAGAAGCTCCGAATTATAAGCGAGATTTAAACTTTGGCAAATCGCCTTCCTCCGAATTCCAAAAATGGCCGCGCTAGCGCCGCCACCCCTGAACTACCTACTGACTTTGACCCAGATGTTCCAAGTCGGGAGCAGATTCTCGAGTCACTTCGTACGGCTCTTGTTCCTCTTTCTCCTGAGGATCTTGCCACGCGGATGGGTCTAGAGAATGAAGAAACACTCAAAGGTTTCGATCGACGTCTCGCTGCAATGGAGCGCGATGGACAGTTAATGCCAAACCGCAAGGGTGTATTGTTGCTCGCCAATAAGCTCGATTTTGTCGCGGGTCGCGTGCAGGGTCACCGCGATGGTTTCGGATTTCTGATTCGAGATGGTGGTGGTCAAGACCTTTTTCTTTCACCGCGCGAAATGCTTAAGGTTTTGCACGGCGATCGTGTGTTGGTCAAACCAACTGGCGAATATCGCGGCAAACCCGAAGCAACCATCGTTGAAGTCATCGAACGTCGTACCAACCGCTTGGTTGGAAGATTTCTGAACGAACGCGGTCTGACGATCGTCGTGCCTGAAGATCAACGCATCAAACATGATGTGTTGATTCCTCCTGCGGAAACGGGCGGCGCGCAGCACGGTCAAGTGGTCTCGGTCGATATTATTGAGCAGCCAACGCGGCACACGCAGCCTTTAGGGCGTATCGCCGAGATTTTGGGCGAAATTGATGACCCAGGCATGGAAATCGAAATTGCGGTCCGTAAATTCGATGTGCCCGTTGAGTTTTCTGATGCAGCGATACGCCAGACGGATAAATTACCCGAGGGTGTTCGTCGCAACGATCTGAAAACTCGTGTTGATCTCAGGGATGTCCCTTTCATCACGATTGATGGTGAAGATGCCCGCGATTTTGATGATGCCGTCTATTGCGAAGAAGTTGATTTGGGTAGTGGACGCAAGCGTCCCGCCTTGCGACTGCTTGTGGCGATCGCTGATGTGAGTCACTACGTGACACCTGAAGACGCGTTGGATATGGATGCGCGCGAGCGAGGCACGAGCGTGTATTTTCCGCGACGCGTGATTCCGATGCTTCCAGAGAAGCTATCCAATGGATTGTGTTCCCTCAACCCGCAGGTTGATCGGCTTGTTTTGGTTTGTGACATGGTGATTCCGTTAACGGGTGCCAAGGCTGGCACCGTAGCGGCCTACCAGTTTTACAACGGCGTCATTCATTCTCATGCGCGCACAACCTATAACCAGGTCTGGGAGTCGCTGCAGCAACCCCAAGGTCCAGCTGCCCGCGGCTTATCAAAAGTTATGCCGCAAATACAAAGTCTCTATGCTGTGTTTCAGTTACTGCAAGTTTCACGCAAAGAGCGTGGGGCGATTGACTTTGACACGATTGAGACCAAAATTGTTTGTAACGAACTCGGTCGCATAGAAAAGATTATTGGATTGGTGCGAAACGATGCGCATCGCTTGATCGAAGAGTGTATGTTGGCGGCCAACACTTGCGCGGCCGATTTCATGTTCCGTAGCAAACACATAGGTTTGTACCGTGTCCATGAGGGGCCGACACCTGACAAGTTAAAGTCATTGCGTGAGTTTTTGAAGACACTTGGGCTGAGCCTTGGCGGTGGTGCAGAACCTGCAGCTAAGGATTACGGTGCTTTGCTTGACAAGGTGCGTTCGCGCCCAGATTATGCTTTGCTGCAGACCATGTGCTTGCGTTCAATGCAGCAAGCCATTTACGGTCCCGACAATATGGGGCATTTTGGATTGTCCTATCCCGCCTATACACATTTCACTTCACCTATTCGACGATATCCTGATCTGTTGACGCACCGCGTGATCAAAGCTTTGCTCAAAGGTGAGCGTTATCAACCGTCCCTGCATGGTTATGTTGCTGCACCCGGTGCGACGCATCAGGAGTATGAGCATGATCTCTGGGAGCGGCTGGGGTTATTGCTTTCCGCATCCGAGCGCCGTGCCGATGAAGCTTCACGCGATGTTGAGGCTTGGTTGAAGTGCTGGTTCGTTAAAGAGCGTGTCGGCGAGACCTTTAGTGGTCGCGTCACGGGCGTTGCGAGCTTTGGGATCTTTGTCACACTCGACACCTTGCATGTTGAAGGCATGGTGCACGTGTCAGAGTTGGGCACTGAGTATTTCCAGTTCAATGAAGCGTTGCATGAGCTACGTGGTGAGCGTACGGGTATGCGTTATCGGCTGACCGATGCGGTTCAGGTTCAGGTGGCTCGGGTTGATCTTGAAGCGAGGCGCATTGAGTTTCGTCTAGTGACGGGAACTAGCTTTGTTGCCTTGCGCAAGGCAGCCACTCGTGTCGAAGAGCCCGCAGGACGGCGTGTTAAAAAGGCTGCCCCAACTAAACCCGTTGAGTTACAAGGTAAAGTTTCGAGTGTGCGACGGGCTGAGGCAAAAAAAGCCGTCAAACAGGAAACTGCGCGCCCCAGCAAAAAATTGTTGCGGGCAACTAAGGGTGCAGACATTAAAAAATTGGCCCGTAAAGGGCGCTAGGAATTTAAATTTATGGCAGCAACACAAATGCTCGCGGGCTTTCACGCGGTGATCGCCCGTTTACGACAGGCACCCGATACGATCCGCGAGGTCTATGTCGAGGCACAACGCAAAGACAAGCGTATGCAGTCCTTGATTGATCAGGTCAGTAAAGCAGGGCGTCCTGTGCACCTTGTGGGCGCTGATCGACTTGACGGTCTGGCGGGTGGATCGCGTCATCAGGGAGTCGTGGCCGTGGCGGATGCCCGCAAATTGGCCGACGACCTAGACGATGTCTTAGACGGTGTCCAAGGGCCTCCACTGTTGCTTATTTTGGATGGCGTCACCGACCCGCACAACCTGGGTGCTTGTTTGCGCACGGCGGATGCAGCAGGTGTACATGCCGTTGTCGCGCCGCGCGACAGAGCTGTGGGATTAAACACAACCGTACAACGTGTGGCGTGTGGTGCTGCCGAGTCTGTACCCTATATCATGGTGACAAATTTGGCGCGTACGATGCGTGAGCTCAAAGATCGCGATATTTGGCTAGTGGGTACGGATGATCAGGCCCCTGAAGGCATTCATCAAATTCAAGGCAAGCGTGCAATGGGTTGGGTGATGGGGGCCGAAGGCGAGGGCATGCGCCGCTTGACCCGCGAGACCTGCGATGAGTTGGTGCATATTCCAATGCTTGGGAGCGTTGAGAGTCTGAACGTGAGCGTGGCGACAGCGGTGTGTCTGTATGAAACTGTCAGGCAGCGTGGTCAGTGATCTTCGTTTGATGCTAAATACGATCAATTACTAGTACGATTAACTAAACCATTTGTTTATTTCACTGCCTCTTGTTGAGAAATTTGTCATGGCGAAGCACGGATTTACCACTACGATTTTGCATGGTGACCGCCATCTATCGGTCGAGCACGGTGCGGTTCACAAACCGATTCACACGTCCTCGCAGTATGCCTATCCTGACTCGCGTGAGTTGGCGGCAGTATTTCAGGGAAAATCAGGCTATACATACGCCCGTCAGGGTACGCCTACTACAGATGCGTTAGAGAAAAAAATTACTGCAATGGAGGGTGGTGTTGCGAGTTTAAGTTTCGCAACTGGAATGGGTGCGCTTGCAGCCCTGTTCACGACGTTGCTGAAAGCCGGAGATCATTTGATCTCGAGTCAGTTTATTTTTGGCAACACCAACAGCCTGTTTGGTACGCTCGAACGCTTAGGGATTACGCTGACGTTGGTCGATCCAACGGATATTGCTGCGGTGGCTTCAGCGATTCAGACCAACACTCGGATGGTCTTTACCGAGACCATCGCTAATCCGGGCACTCAAATTGCCGATCTTGAGGCGATTGGAGCGCTATGTGCGGAGCGAGGATTAATCTATGTAGTCGACAATACGCTGACATCTCCTTATCTGTTTCAGCCTCGCACAGTCGGCGCATCCATCATCATGAATTCGCTCTCTAAGCACATTGGTGGGCATGCTCACGCGCTAGGTGGTGCGTTGACCGATACCGGTTTGTATGATTGGACGCAGTGCCCAAACATTCTAGATGTTTATAAAAAAGGATCCACAACGGCCTGGGGATTGACGCAGATCAAAAAGAAAGGACTGCGCGACATGGGTGCAACCCTCTCGGCGGATGCGGCCCACCGGATTGCTGTCGGTGCAGAGACTCTTTCGTTACGACTAGAAAAAATTTGTAGTAATGCGTTAGCGGTTGCGACTTATCTTTCTGCGCATCCATCCGTGGCACGCGTGGCGTATCCCGGCCTAGTGTTGCATCCACAACACGCGCGTGCCAAGCATCTCTTCAAGGGGCGCTTCGGTAATCTGATTGCCTTTGAAGTCAAAGAAGGCATTGATAGTTTCGATTTTTTAAACCAACTCGACGTCGTGATTCTTGCCACGCATGTCGGTGATACACGAAGCTTGGCATTGCCGGCTGCGCAAACCATCTATCACGAGATGGGGCCTGTGCTGCGGGCGCAGATGGGCATTGGTGAAGGTTTGATTCGCCTGTCAGTTGGCATCGAAGATGAGGCGGATTTGATCGCTGATTTCGCTCAGGCTTTTGACAAATGTCAAAAATAAAGTCTTCAGGTTATATTGAAATTTCAGACATTTAGCAACTTTTTAAGTTGTTTGTTAGTTGGTATGTCCTAGAGTGTAGTGTTGCATGACTAAAATTCTTTCAATTTCTTACAATCAAGTAAGTTGCGGCTGATACGAAGATTTTTTCTTGACAGCCGCACGTTCCCGAGGCTTAATACTCGCATGTGCTGTTGCAGGTAAATTGCACTAAATATCAAATCAGCACGGATGATAATAAACATCCGGCTTCTTTTTAACGCCACTAGAGGTATCTCTAATATGAACAAAACCGAATTGATTGATCACATCGCCGCGAAGGCTGACATTTCCAAAGCTGCCGCTGGTCGTTCGCTCGACGCGATGATCGCTGCGGTCAAGACAACACTCAAAAAGGGCGGCACTGTGACTCTCGTCGGTTTCGGCACTTTTGCTGTGACAGCCCGCGCTGCTCGCATTGGCCGCAATCCACGCACGGGCGAAGCCATCAAGATCAAAAAAGCCAAAGTGCCAAAGTTCCGTCCAGGCAAGGCTTTGAAAGATGCGGTCAACTAAGACTCACACCTAGTTGCTAAAACTTTGCGGTTCGCTATAATGCGAACCGCAAAGACTTTTAGGTCACGGACGTTATTGTCCGATTAGTAATTGTAAGCAGTGAGTTTCAAGCAGTGCGTTTCAAGCAGTGAGTTTCAAGCAGTGCGTTTCAAGCAGTGAGTTTCAAGCAGTGCGTTTCAAGCAGTGAGTTTCAAGCAGTGCGTTTCAAGCAGTG